>ERZ1643251.258-NODE-258-length-88854-cov-9.258415_pt1 | contig 88854 bp, 82 predicted proteins | sample MGYA00579261_ERZ1643251 | MGnify/ENA primary metagenome ERZ1643251 (study PRJEB29033, sample SAMEA4952267) | chicken gut metagenome | biome: Broiler Chicken; feature: Gastrointestinal Tract; material: Caecum | place: Ireland | collected 2018 | study: Broiler... | reverse complement strand
TAGCAGGCGTCCGCGCCCAGCGCGATCGCCTTGACGAGGTCTGCGCTCGAACGGATAGACCCGCCCACGACGATGGAAACTTCGTCGCGGATACCCTCTTCGCGCAGGCGTTCGTCTACCTGGGCGAGGGCGAGTTCGATGGGGATGCCCACATTGTCGCGGATGCGCGTGGGCGCCGCCCCCGTGCCGCCGCGGTAGCCGTCGATGGCAATGATGTCCGCGCCGCTGCGCGCAATGCCGCTGGCGATCGCCGCGCAGTTATGCACCGCCGCGATCTTGACGATGACAGGCTTTTTATAATCGGTCGCCTCTTTGAGGGAATACACCAGCTGGCGCAAATCCTCGATGGAATAGATATCGTGGTGCGGCGCGGGGGAAATGGCGTCTACGCCCTGCGGGATCATGCGCGTTTCCGAAACGTCCGCGGAGATCTTGGCGCCGGGGAGGTGTCCGCCGATGCCCGGCTTTGCCCCCTGCCCCATCTTGATCTCGATGGCGGCGGCGGCGTCCAGGTAATCCTTGTACACGCCGAACCTGCCCGATGCCACCTGCACGATGGTGTTTTTGCCGTATTTATAGAAATCTTTGTGAAGTCCGCCCTCGCCGGTGTTGTAGTAGATGCCCAGCTCCTGCGCCGCGCGCGCCAAAGATTCGTGCGCGTTGTAGCTGATGGAGCCGTAGCTCATCGCCGAGAACATGATGGGGATTTTCAGCTCCAGCTGGGGCGCGAGGGTGTTGATGAGTTTGCCCGATTTGTCCCTCTTGATCTGAGCCGTGCGCTTTCCGAGCCACAGTTTTGTTTCCATCGGTTCGCGCAGCGGATCGATGGGCGGGTTGGTGACCTGGGAAGCGTTGATGAGCATTTTATCCCAGAATACGGGGTATTCCTTGGGATTGCCCATCGAGGAGAGAAGCACGCCGCCGCTGTTGGCCTGGCGGTACACTTCGTTGATGGTATCGTTGCTCCAGTTGCTGTTGATCTTATAAGTGTCGTCCGATTTGACGATCTTCAGAGCGTGCGTCGGGCAGACGCAGACGCACCTGTGGCAGTTGACGCACAGGCTGCCGTCCGCCTTCATCTTTCCCGTATCCGCATCGTAGGAATGCACGAGGTTGGCGCACTGCCTCTCGCAGACGCGGCAGGCGATGCAGCGGTTTTCGTCGCGGATGACTTCGTATTCCGGTTGTATGTACTGATTCATCTCCCGCCCTCCTTGTCGTACAGCTCATAAATGACGGGTTCGCCGCCCGCGGGAGAATACACCTTGTCCAGATCGGGCTGGATCTCGCGGATGGCGCTCTCTTCGCTGGCCATATAGGCAATGTCGCCCTTCTCCGCGCACACCATGGAACGCAGTTTCAGGCGGTCGCCCAGCGCCATCAGGCCGCCCGTGTATCCCAAAATAATGGAGAACGGGCCCGTGATGAGCAGGGACGGGAACATTCTGCGCAGCAGCGTTTCCTGTTCGCGGGCGTCCTTGTCCTTGTCTGCAATGGTCGACCAGAACGACGCGGCAATGACGTGCGCCGTCTCCTGCAGGGTGAGCCCGCGCTTGCGCACGAGATAGTCAATGATATAAGTGATGACTTCGGTATCCGTCTGCAGCGTGCATTTGTAACCGAACATCTCTATATAGCGGCGGTTGGCGTCGTAAGAGGAAATTTCCCCGTTGTGGACGATGGAAAAATCCAGAAGTCCGAACGGGTGCGCGCCGCCCCACCAGCCGGGCGTGTTGGTAGGATACCTGCCGTGACACGTCCAGGCATAGCCGGAATATTCCTCCAGCCTGTAAAACCTGCCGATGTCCTCAGGGAATCCGACGCCCTTGAAAATGCCCATATTTTTGCCGCACGAAAAGACGTACGCGCCCGCGATCCTCACGTTGATACGGTTGGCACAGCGCACGACGTATTCGCGCTCGTCCAGATGGCTGTCCGCAAGTTTGCGCGAAAGCGGCGTGACAAAATACCGCCAGATGAGCGGTTCGTCCGTGACGGTGGGGATTTTGCGCGTCTGGATCTCCGAAGAGTAGGCAATTTCAAAATGCCTGCCCAGAAACGCCTCCGTTTCCGCCTGCGCGCTCTTCCCGTCATAGAACAGGTGGAACGCATAAAAATCCTTATAGTGCGGGTAGATCCCGTAGCCCGCAAATCCGCCGCCCAGCCCGTTGGAACGGTCGTGCATGACGGAAATGGAGTTGATCATACACTCCCCGCTCATCGGCTTGCCGCTGCGGTCGATGATACCCGTCACGGCACAGCCGGAGGGATTTCTGAATTGTCCTTCTCGCAACAACATGTCACTCTCTCCCATAAAAGATTTGCGCCCGCGAAAGGCGCCTGCTGATTTCCATATTATTATACTGGATTCCCTGCCCTATCGTCAAGCGGCGGGTGATAAAATGAATTTTCGCCATTTTGAATACAGGGTATAAGGAAAAGTTAAGCTTCCCTTGCAAAAGTTTTTTCCCTGTGGTATAATGGAGCAAACTGTAAAGGACTGTACAATATGGCTGCTGTTATGATCGGGAGTTTTTCCCTCTACGAAATTGCGACGTACTTTTTTCTGTATGCCTTTCTGGGCTGGTGTTGCGAAGTAATCTACGCCACCCTGAAAACGGGAAAGTTTGTCAACCGCGGATTTCTCAACGGCCCCGTCTGCCCCATTTACGGCACGGGCGTCGTGTTGCTGCTGCTTGCACTCACCCCGCTGCGGGACTATGCGTGGGTGGTGTTTCTCGCGGCGGCGCTGATCTGCTCGGCGCTGGAATTTATAACGGGCTTCGTGCTGGAAAAGCTCTTTCACAAAAAGTGGTGGGATTATTCGGACAGGCATTTCAACCTCTGCGGCTATATCTGCCTTGAAATGAGCCTGTTATGGGGCGTGGCGGCGCTGGCGGTTTTGTACGCCCTGCAGCCGATGTTTGCCGCGCTCCTGCACAAGCTCCCGCTGACGGCGGGGTATATCCTGCTCGGCGTCTTTGCCGCCGCCCTCCTCACCGACCTCGTGTTCACCCTGTTGCAGATCTCCGCGCTGGGCAAAAAATACAGGGAACTGCAAAAGATCAACGCGGCCCTGCGCATCGGTTCGGACAAGCTGGGCGGCGCCCTCTCCGACATGACGGCAAGGAGCGCGGAAAAGCTGAGCGAACTGAAAGAGAGCGGCGAACAAAAGCTGGACGACCTGCGCCTGAAAAACGCCAGACGCACGGACGCGCTGTACGACAAAATTGAAAAGAGCAGGCTTGCCAAAGCCTTCCCCTCCCTGCGGCCTTCCGCCGAACGCAGGGAAAAACTCAGGGAAAAAATGCGCGAACTGGAAGAAAAAAGAAAGGAGCGGTAAACCGCTCCCCGAAAAAATCCCCTTGCACACCGCAAGGGGATTTTTTTACATAGAAAGAAGGATGTCCCTCAGCTGCAGAAAATTTTCCGCAAAGAGGTTTGCTCCCGCCGCGATCAGCTGTTCGCGCGAACGGTACCCCCACAGCACGCTGACGCAGCGCATTCCCGCGTTGCGCGCCGTCTGCACGTCCGTGTCCCCGTCCCCCACAAACACCGCTTCCTGCGCGGATACTCCCAACTCCTTTAAGACCATGAGCGTGGACGCGGGGTCGGGCTTGACGGGAATGCCGTCCCGATTGCCGAAAATGACGTCGAACCCGTAGGGAGCGAGCAGGGTGTTCCCCAGCTCCGTCGCCGCTTCCTGCGATTTGTTGGTGACGACGGCAAGCTTTATCCCCGCCGCCCGCAGGGCGTCCATACACTCCGACTCCCCGTCAAAGGGCTTGGTCAGTTGGTTTTTGCAGGCAAACAGAATGGGACAATAGATGGTTTTATAAAAATATTCCGCCTGCGCGCGCTTGTTTTCGGGCAGGGCCGCCTGCGCATAGCGCAGTCCGCCGTGACCCACGTATTGCCGCGTCTGTTCCGTCGTGATCGTCGGACAGCCGAACTTTACGAGCGCCTCGTTCATGCAGGCGTTGAGATCGGGCAGCGTGTTGAGAAGCGTTCCGTCCAGATCGAAAATGACAGCTTTTACCATGATCACATCTTTTCGGGCACGCCGATCCCGAGCAGTCTGAGAGCGTTTGTGAGGGTGACGAGCGTTGCCTGCGTGAGCGCCAGGCGGAAATTGCGCGTGTTTTCGTCCCCTGCGTTGAGGATAGAGCAATCGAAATAAAATTTATTGAACAGCTGGGAAAGATCCACCGCGTAGCGCGCCACAAAGCAGGGCTCGTACTTTTCCAGAGCGTCGTGCAGGGTGGAAGGGAAATCCGCAAGCTTTTTGACCAGCTCGAATTCCTGCGGGACGACTTCGCCGACGCTGTATGTTCCGCCCCTGCCGCCCTTATCCAATACGCTGTTCGCGCGGGCGCAGGTGTACTGCACATAGCAGGAAGTTTCCCCTTCAAAATTCAGAACTTTGTCGTACGAGAAAGTGATGTCCTTGATCTTATTGTTGTACAGCGCGCCGAAGATGACCGCGCCGACGCCCACCGTCCTGGCGATCTCCTCTTTATTTTCGAGGGAAGGATTCTTTTCGGCGATGATGTCGTGCGCCTTTTGCACGCATTTTTGGATAACGTCCTCCAAATATACGACCTTCCCCTTGCGCGTGGACATGGAACCGTCTTCCAGAGAGACCATGCCGTACGCGACGTGAACGAGGTCTTTCGCCCACTCCTTGCCCATGAGTTCGAGCACCTTGAAAAACTGCTTGAAGTGCAGGTTCTGCTGGTATGCAACGACGTACAGGCACTTATAAAAATCGTACGTCTTTTTGCGGTAGATGGCCGCGGCGATGTCGCGCGTGGCGTACAGGGACGCGCCGTCCGAACGCAGGATGATGCAGGGAGGCATTCCGTACGCTTCCAGATCGACGATCTGCGCCCCCTCGCTCTCCTTGAGAAGTCCCTTTTCGCGCAGTTCGTCCACGACGGGCTGCATTTTGTCGTTGTAGAAGCTTTCGCCCGCCCAGCTGTCGAAATGCACGTCCAGAAGTTCGTAGATCCTGCTCACGTCCTTTAATGTGAGCTCCTTGAACCAGTTGAAAAGAGCCACGCTCTCCTCGTCCTTGTCCTCGATCTTTTTAAAGAAAGAGCGCGCCTCGTCGTTGAGGGAGGGATCTTTTTCCGCTTCTTCGTGAAAGCGGACGTACAGCGCGTTGAGCGCGCGCAGGCCCCCCTTTTCGATGTCCTCTTTTTTGCCCCAGCGCTTGTACGCGGAGATCAGCTTTCCAAACTGGGTGCCGTAATCGCCCAGATGGTTGATGCCCACGGGGGTATAGCCGAGAAATTTGTGCAGCTTATAGAGAGAGCTGCCCAGCACCGTCGTGGAAAGGTGGCCGATGTGGAAGGGCTTTGCAATGTTGACGGAGGAATAGTCGATACAGACGGTTTTGCCCTTGCCCTCGTCCGAAGAACCGTATCTGTCCCCTTCGGACAGGATGCGTTCCAGCGTCTGTTTTGTCCAGAAAACGCGGTCGATCTTGAAATTGACATACCCGTTGAGCGCGCTGACGTCGGAAACGATGTTATCCTTGGGATAGCTTTCCGCGATCTCCTGCGCGATGACCGCGGGCGATTTGCGCATGGTTTTGGCAAGGCGGAAACAGGGCAGCGCGAAGTCCCCCATCTCCGTGTTGGGAGGGAGCGCGATCATGTTGTAAATTTCTTCCTGCGTGAGTTCGCCCGCCTTTACGCGCGCGGCGATGTGTGCTTTAAAATCCATAACGACCTCTTTGCTTGTTCATTCTCTACAAGTTTAACACAAATTCCGCTTTTTGACAACTTTTTCGCCTTTTGCCCCGCCTTTTATTTTGAATATTTTGCGTTTTGTATTATAATGGTTCGTGAACGAACGGGCGCGCCCTCCGCGCGCGCAAAACAAACCGAGGTAATTTTATGAAATTAGGCGTAGTAGGATTGCCGAACGTGGGCAAATCCACTCTTTTCAATGCGATCACGCACGCGGGCGCAGAAGCCGCAAACTACCCCTTCTGCACCATCGAACCCAACGTGGGCGTGGTGGCCGTCCCCGACGAGCGGCTGGACAAGCTTGCCGCCCTGTACGACAGCAAGAAGATCACCCCCGCCGTCATCGAATTTGTGGACATTGCGGGATTGGTAAAGGGCGCTTCCCACGGCGAAGGACTGGGCAATAAATTCCTCTCCCACATCCGTGAAGTGGACGCCATCGTGCACGTCGTGCGCTGTTTCGAGGACGAAAACATCACGCACGTGGAAAACACCATCGACCCCGTGCGCGACATCGAGACCATCAACCTCGAACTCATCCTCTCGGACATGGAACAGGTCCAGCGCCGCCTCGACCGCGCCAAAAACTCCGCCAAGGGCGGCGATAAAAAATTCCTCGCCGAAGCGGAATTTTTGCAGAGAGTGTACGACCACCTCTCCAAAGAACAGTGCGCGCGCACGATGAAGCTGACCGAAGAGGAACAGGAATTTATGCAGAACCTCTTCCTGCTCACCTCCAAGCCCGTCATTTACGCCGCCAACATTTCCGAAAAGGACATGGGCAAGGCGGACGACGAACTGCCGATGGTCAAAAAGGTGGAAGAGTTTGCCGCCAAAGAAGGGAGCGAAGTCCTTGTCATCTGCGCCAAGACGGAAGAAGAACTTTCCCAGCTGCCCCCCGAAGAGGCGCAGATGTTCCTGGAAGAGCTGGGGCTGAAAGAGAGCGGACTTTCCCGCCTGATCAAAAAATCGTATGCCCTGCTGGGACTGATCAGCTACCTCACCGCGGGCGAAAAGGAGACGCGCGCCTGGACGATCGCCAAAGGCACCAAAGCGCCGCAGGCGGCGGGCAAGATCCATACGGATTTTGAAAAGGGATTTATCCGCGCGGAAGTCGTGGACTGGCAGACACTCCTCGAATGCGGCAACTACAACGCCGCCAAGGAAAAGGGCAAAGTCCGTTCGGAAGGAAAAGATTACGTCATCAAGGACGGAGACGTCGTTCTCTTCCGTTTCAACGTATAAATAAGGAGCACCCCGCCGCGATACGGCGGGGCGCCTTTTTTTATTTTGCGCGCGGAAGCGTGAGATCGTAACTCAGATTTAAAAGCTTGACGATCTCCTCGTCGGGTACGTCCGAATGCAGGCGGACGGTGATCCAGTGCGTCTTGTTCATGTGGTAGGCGGGCAGAACGCCGCGGTAAGTCCCGCACAGTATTTGCGCGAGGTCGGGCGGGCATTTGAGGTTCAGGCAGTATTCGCTTCCCGCGCCCTCCCCGAAGTATTTTAGGGGTACGTACAGGCAGATCCCGAACCATTTCCCCGCGCCGTGGCGGAACACCGCCGTGTCCCGATCCCCTTCAAAGGGATAATCCGTGCGCGCGCCGATCAGCTCCTTAGCCGCCGCAAACAGCCTCTCTGTTTCCATTTTTTCTCCTTTTTGCGACTGAACGCGGAAATTCAACACATTGCCGCATTCAGTCGAACTTGTGTAAAATTCGGTTTATCTGTTGATTTTTTGTCCGTTGTGTGATAAAATAGCGATAACAAATCAATAAGGAGGGATTTATGTCTAAGAAATCCAAGCTGAAATACTTTATCCCGGGAGCCATTGCCCTGATATTCGGTATTGCGGCCTTCTGCATGATGTTTTTGCCTGCCATCACCTTTACCGCGGGCAACACGACCTCGGACGGTTATACCGGCGCGCAGCTCGCTTTCGGGTACAAGGAGACCTATCTCGGACAGGAAGTGACCGTTCTCAACTTCAACTTTGTGGCACTGCTTGCCTTCCTGCTTCCCCTCGCGGGCGGCGTGATCGCGCTGATCACCAAGAACGGTTTTATTTCCAAAATCATTTCCACTGCCTGCTTTGTAGCGGGCGCCGTTCTCCTCTTTTCCATCGTCGCTTACAGCGGCATCGGCAACGTGAAGTTTGACGACAGCGGCCTTTTGGGTTCTGTGGCAAACGCCTTCCTCGAAGAGCTGTACAAAGCGATCGACGAGACCAAGGGCCTCGGCGTGGGCGCCATTGTCGGCGGCATCCTCAGCATCGTCGGCGCGGCGGTCTGCTTCTTCAAAGGCACGATCGCAAAATTCTTCAAATAAGCACGGTTTTGAAAGCGGTTTCCCCTGCGGGAAGCCGCTTTTTTCTTGCCCGTGCGCTCTGAAAAACCTTGACATCTCCCCGTTTTTTGCGTAAAATACATACACCGTGCGCCCGTCGCATATTCTTTTTGTGAGGTGCTTATGAACAGAGGTTTTTTGACCGTTACAAAAGAACGACTGAAAAGCGATCCCGCCGCCTGCGTGATCTTTGCAGCGTTTGCCGCCTTTGAAATTTTTTCGGGGATCTGGTTTGCGGCGCACGCGGAAGCGCGCAACGCTGCCCTTTCCTTTGCCTATCTCCTCATTCTGCCCGCCGCCCTGCTTGCGGAATGGCTGCTGCGCATCCGCTTTCCCGCCCTGTTCCACCTGCTTTTGTTCGTCCTTGCGGCGGGAGGCGTGCTGGGCAGCTGTTACGACCTCTATACCGTCCTCCCCTCCTTTGACGAACTGCTGCACGGCATTTCCGGCATCCTTTTCTGCGCCGTTGGGTTTACCCTGTTCAGGCGCATCCTCGGAGAGGACGGGAGCAAAAAAACCTTTTTTGCCTGTCTGCTGGCGGGCGTGCTGTTCAGCCTTGCCATTGCCGTCCTGTGGGAACTGTTCGAGTACGCCGCCTACGCCTTTGCGGGCATCGATATGCAGGAAGATATGATCGTGGACGGATTTTCTTCCTATCTGCTGTCCGGTTCGCACAACCAGACGGTGACCATCGACGGCATCACGCAGACGATCATTTACTACGGCGACGGACAGACGTACGTCATAGAGGGATACCTCGACATAGGAATGTACGACACCCTCAACGATATGCTGGTCTGCACGATCGGATGCTTTCTCTTTGCCCTCCTCCTGCTCCCCGACAGAGTGTTGGGCGGAAAACTGAAAGATCTGCTGATCGGCCGCCCGACCGAAAAGAAGGCGGAATAAAGCAAGATACGCTGTGCAGAGTACTCTGCACAGCGCTTTTTTTGTCAGTTTACCTCTCCGCAGATGACGCCGCCGCCCAGGCAGCGGTCTCCGCTGTAAAAGACGGCATACTGGCCGGGCGTGACCGCGCGCTGGGGAAGATCGAAATACACTTCCGCCTGCGTTTCCCCGCGCCGCACCACGCGCACGCCCTGCTCGCTCTGGCGGTAACGGAATTTTGCCGTACAAGCAAATTCCTCTTCCTGCGGGAGAGCGGGGATCCAGTTGATGCCCGTCACAAAACAGGAATTTGTATAGAGCGCGCTCTCGTCGCCGTGCGCCACGTACAGAATGTTGTTTTTGAGGTCCTTTTCGATGACGAACCAGCGTCCGCCTTCCGCCTCCCCTTTCTGTCCGCCGATGCCCAGCCCCTTGCGCTGGCCCAGCGTGTAATACATGAGCCCGATGTGTTCGCCGATGACTTTTCCGTCCCGCGTCATCATCTTGCCGGGGCGGGCGGGCAGGTAGCCGCGCAGGAAATTGCGGAAATTGCGCTCCCCGATAAAGCAGATGCCCGTGCTGTCCTTTTTGGCGGCGGTGGAAAGCCCGTACTTTTCCGCGATGGCGCGCACCTGCGGCTTTTGCTGCTTGCCCAGCGGGAACAGGACGTTTTCCAGCTGTTTCTGCGTGACCTGGTTGAGAAAATACGTCTGGTCCTTGTTGGCGTCCGCGGCTTTGAGCAGGTAATGCACGTCCCCTTGGTGCAGAATGTCGCAGTAATGCCCCGTGGCAATGTAATCCGCGCCCAGCCCGATCGCATAGTCCTTGAAGGGGCCGAACTTGATCTCCCTGTTGCACAGCACGTCGGGATTGGGCGTTCTGCCCGCCTCGTACTCGCGCAGGAAATAGGAAAAGACGCGCTCGGCATATTCCTTTGAAAAGTTGACCGTATAATAGGGAATGCCGATCTTGTTGCACACCCGCCGCACGTCCTCGTAATCCGTTTCCGCCGTGCAGCAGCCGTTTTCGCCCTGCTCCTCCCAGTTGACCATATACAGTCCGATGACGTTGTAACCCTGTTCTTTGAGCAACAGCGCGGCGACCGAGCTGTCCACTCCGCCGCTCATGCCCACGACCACCGTTTTCTGTTCCACTGTGTTCACCTTGTCGAGAAATTGATATTATTATACCCCCTGCGGGGCGGAACTGTCAAACATTTCCCGCAAACGGGGAGAACGCCGCCGCAGAAATTTCCCCTTTACAGACAAAACGGGCGGAATTTTTCCTCCTTGGAAAAATTCCGCCCGCAAAGTTTTACGTTACGGACACATATGCTTGATAAAGGTGATGGCGCAGTCCACGCAGCCGTCTATCCCCACCACGCCGCTGTCCAGGCAGAGGTGATGGTTGTCCGCCATCCCCCATTTCTGGTCGGTGTAGTACTCATAGTATTTTTTTCGCTTTTTGTCCGTCGCCTTGATGTGCTCCTCCATCTTATCGGGAGCGACGCCCGTATCCATGGAAAGCTTGCGCTCGATGCGCTTTTCCAGCGGGGCATGGATATAGATCTTGATGCTGTCCTCCACGATGACGTCCGAACATCTGCCGATGATGACGCACGGCCCTTCCTGCGCGAGGCGCTTGATGAGATTGGACTGGGCAATGTAGATCTGGTCGGTCATGGGCATCTGATAGTAAGAGTACAGCGTGCGCGAAAACAGACCCGGCGCGCTCTCCTCGTAATGCTTCATGAATTCGGGGGAAAGGTTGCTGTCCTCCGCCGCCATGGAAATGAGGTCCTTGTCGTAAAACGGGATCCCGAATGCGTGCGCGAGTTTGATGCCGAATTCCCTGCCGCCGCTGCCGAACTGGCGGCTGATCGTGATGACTTTATTCATAAAAAACCTCCCTTGCCATGAATGAACCGTCTGTCATGACAAAACCGCAAAAGCGCGGTTTTTCAAGACCTGCCGAAAAAATATTTGTTCCCTGAAAAGGCAAAACGCGCCCTTGAAAAGGGCGCGTTGTCGTTATGCCTTGTCAAACTGATCTTTGCCTACGCCGCAGATGGGGCAGGTGAAATCGTCGGGGATGTCTTCCCACTTGGTGCCGGGAGCGATGCCGTTATCGGGATCGCCCAGCGTTTCGTCGTATTCGTAGCCGCAAACAGAGCAGACGTACTTAGCCATAACAAAATCTCCTTTTCGTTGATACTATTATTATAGCAGATTTTTCCGCTATTACAAGTGTTTTTTCAAAAAATTTTATTTTGTACCCGTGGAACCGAATCCGCCTTCTCCGCGAACGGTATCCGAAAGCTGTTCCGTTTCCTCAAACTGCGCCGCGACGTACGGCATGATGACAAACTGCGCCACGCGCTCGAACGGTTCGACGGTCTGCACATACTTCGTATGATTGTACAGAGCCACACGCAGTTCGCCGCGGTAATCGCTGTCGATGACGCCCACTTTGTTGGCGGGAGCAAGCCCCTTTTTCGTGGCAAGCCCGCTGCGCGCGAAGATCAGCCCGACATACCCTTCGGGAATTTCCGCGGCAAGGCCCGTATGCACGATCGCCGTTTCCTGCGGGGCAATGCGGATGGGATTTTCGCTCAGCGCGTACAGATCGGCGCCCGCCGCAAACTCGCTCCCGTAGGCGGGAAGCTTTGCTTCCGGCAGCAGCTTTTTGACTTTCAGTTGTATTTTTTGCATAACGTCCCCCTTTTTTCGTATCAATAGTCCCCGTCTTTCCACAGTTTTACCGTGCCTTCCGACAGAGTCCTCTTTACGTCTATGATGCGCTGGTTGGACGATCCGCGGAAACGGAGTTTGAGGTCTTTTTTCTCTTCGACAAACTCGCCGTCCACGAGAATATCGATATAGGAGAGCATTTCGTCCATCGCCTCGCAGTGCGCCCTGCCCGTAAGGATGTCCGTTTCCAGCGTGTAGCCCGAATAGCACCACACGCTCTTTTGCGGATACCGTTCGCGGAATTTGCGCAGGAGCGGGAGCAGCGCCCGCTGGTTCTGCGGTTCAAAGGGTTCGCCGCCCAACAGGGAAAGCCCCGCGATATACTCGTGAGAGAGCGCCGCGAGGATCTCCTCCTCCGTTGCCTCCGTGTACGGCTGACCGTACGCAAAATCCCACGCTTCGGCATTGAAACAGCCCTTGCAATGGTGCGTACAGCCGCTGACAAACAGGGAGACGCGCACCCCCACGCCGTTGGCGACGTCGTATTTTTTGATGTTGGCGTAATTCATACAGCTTTACAGGTGCAGCACCCTCGCCTTGATCTCCTTGGTCTTGCCCAGGTTCCAGAAGTTTTCGCCCAGGTATCCGCAGGTGCGGCGGGTGACGTTCATCTTCTTGTGATCCTTGTTGTGGCAGTTGGGGCATTCCCATTCGTTGTTTTCGTTGATGATGATCTCCCCGTCCCAGCCGCAGACGTGGCAGTAATCGCTCTTGGTGTTGAACTCCGCGTACTGGATGTTGTCGTAGATAAAGCGCACCACTTCCTGCATGGCTTCGAGGTTGTTCTGCATATTGGGGATCTCCACGTACGAGATGCAGCCGCCCGAAGAGATCTTCTGGAACTGCGCCTCGAAGGAGAACTTGGAGAACGCGTCGATGTGTTCGCGCACGTCCACGTGGTAGGAGTTGGTGTAATACCCCTTGTCCGTCACGTCCTCGATGGTGCCGAAACGCTCCTTGTCGATGCGTGCAAAGCGGTAGCAGAGGGATTCGGCGGGAGTGCCGTACAGAGCAAAGCCCAGGCCCGTCTCCTTTTTCCACTGATCCGTCTTGTCGCGCATATGCTGCATGACGCGCACGGCAAATTCTTCGCCGACGGGGTCTGTCTGGGAGACGCCCTTCATCAGCTTTGTCACCTCATACAGGCCGATGTAGCCGAGGGAAAGGGTGGAATAGCCGTTGAACAGAAGCTTGTCGATGACTTCCCCTTTTTCCAGGCGGGCGATGGCGCCGTACTGCCAGTGGATGGGCGAAACGTCCGATTTGGTGCCGAGCAGAGCGCGGTGGCGCACCATCAGCGCTTCACGGCAGAGATCGAGGCGCTCGTCAAAGAGTTTCCAGAACTTTTCTTCGTCGCCCTTGGCGAGAATGCCGATCTGCGGCAGGTTGATGGAAACGACGCCCTGGTTGAAGCGGCCTTCAAATTTATAATTTCCGTTTTCGTCCTTCCACGGCGAGAGGAAAGAGCGGCAGCCCATAGGGCTGAACACGTTGCCTTCGTAGATCTCGCGCATTTTCTTGGCGGAAATGTAGTCGGGATACAGGCGCTTGGAAGAGCATTTTACCGCAAGCTCGGTGATGTAATCGTACTTGCCGCCCTTGAGGCAGTTGATCTCGTCCAAAACGTACACGAGTTTGGGGAACGCGGGCGTGATGTAGACGCCCTTTTCGTTTTTGATCCCTTCATAGCGCTGGCGCAGGATCTCGGTGATGATCTGCGCGTTCTCTTCGAGATATTCGTCGTCCTTGTCCAGGTACAGGAAGAGGGTGACGAAAGGAGACTGGCCGTTGGTGGTCATCAGCGTGTTGATCTGGTACTGAATGGTCTGCACGCCGCTGCGCAGCTCGTCCTGAATGCGGTCGTCCACCAGTTTTTTCATCTCTTCGTCCGAAAGTTCGGGGCAGGCGTCGCGGAAATGTTTTTCAAACTTTTCGCGGCTCTTGCGCAGATATTTGCCCAGGTGGCGGATATCCACCGACTGACCGCCGTACTGCGAGCAGGCGACCGCCGCGATGATCTGCGTGACCACCGTGCAGGCGACCTGGAAGCTCTTGGGGCTTTCGATGAGTTTGCCGTTCATCACGGTGCCGTTGTCCAGCATATCCCCGATGTTGATGAGGCAGCAGTTGAAAATGGGCTGAATGAAATAGTCGGCGTCGTGGAAGTGCAGAACGCCCTCGTCGTGCGCCTTGGAAATCTTTTCGGGCAGCAGGATACGGCGGGTGAGGTCCTTGGAAACTTCGCCCGCAATGAGGTCGCGCTGGGTTGCCGCCGCAAGCGCGTTTTTGTTGGAGTTCTCCTCCATCACGTCCTTGTTGGAATTGTGGATCAGGCTGAGGATCGCCTCGTCCGTCGTGTTTGCCTTGCGCACGAGCGCGCGGTTATAACGATAAATGATGTACGTCTTGGCGAGCTCGTAATGCCCCTGTTCCATCAGCTTCTGCTCGATGATGTCCTGAATGTCCTCCACCAGCATACGCTTTTTCTTTTTCGCTTCGATGAAATCGAGAATGCTCTCGATCTCCTCCCCCGTTGCGCGCTCGGAAGCGGACTGCATTTCCGCATTTGCCTTGCCGATCGCGATCGCGATTTTTGCCCTGTCATAATCGGCGATGGCGCCGTCTCTCTTGATGACCTGCATAGTAACTCGACCTCTTTTTTTACTTCTCTATTATTATATCACTCTCGCAAAAAAAAACTGCCGCAAATGCAACAGTTTTCAAACAAATACAATATCTTGTAGAATTTGCACAATATTTGAGCCTATATATGCCGTTTTGTTTAAAGTCCGCCGCCGAAAGAGGCAAAGGGCAAAATGCTTTCCGCCTCCGCTTCCAGCGTGATCTTCACCTTTTCGCCGCGCTCCACTTTCAGGCGGATGCTGCCCGTAAGAACGAAGTATTCCGACAAGGCGGCGGCAACGTCGCGCGCGATGAGCGCGCGGCAACCCTCCGAAAGTGGCTGTTTTTCCCGTTCGAGAACGTCGCGCGCCCGCAGCGCGCTTTCCCGCAATCTACGCATATGCTTTCCTCCCGACAAATATTTGTTCTGCCTTTACACAAACTGCTTTTATGAAAACTCTTTCCGCACGGCATTGCGTCTGTGACTGCGCGATCCTCTTTTTTATTCTCTCGTTTTTTGGCTGGTGCGCGGAAACGGCGCTGTTTCTGTTCCGCTGGAACGTGCTTGCCGACCGCGGCTTTCTCACCCTGCCCTTTTGCACCATCTACGGGACGGCCGTGCTTGCCGAACATTTCCTTTTGGGAACGCCGCAGACGGGGCGGCTTTCGCCGCTGTGGAAAAAGGCCGCCCCCTTGCCGCCCGCACGGAAAGCGGCGGCGCGCCTGGGCGTGCTTGCCCTCTATTTTGTCCTGGCGTCCTTCCCTCCCGCGGCGGCGGAGCTGGCCGTAGGCACCCTCTTTACGGACCTTCTTCACGTGCGGCTGTGGAATTACTCCTACCAGAAATTCCAGCTGTTTGGGAGCGTGAGCCTTTCCTTTACCCTGCTTTGGGGCGGACTGATCACGCTGGGCATGGCCGTCGTATGGGAGCCCGCGCGGAAAACGGTGCGCGATCTCCCCTATCCTTTCCGCCGCGCCGCGGCGGTGAGTCTGAGCCTCTGCACGGCGGCAGATTTTGCCTTCAACCTCATCTTTCTGCTGACGACGGGGACAAGGTTCAGCCTGTTTTAGATCACAGATTTTTTTTCAGATTGCGGCGGATGGAACCGAAAAAGCCGTTGTATCTTCCCGTTACATTATAGATCTTTCTCGTTCCCTTTGCAATGTTGCCTGCCAACATTTTAAACGCGCGCCCCGCACAGCCGCGCTCCCCCAAAAACACGCCGTCCTCCTGCGGGACGACGCCCACCAGCGGGATCTTCAGAATGCGGGCGATCTCGTCCGGGGAAAGAATGTCCCCGTCCACGACGAGGTCGCCGCGCACCATGTTGACGACCAGTTCCACTTTTTTCAAGCGATAGCTTTTGAGCACGGCGATCACCTTGTCCGCGTCGCGCAGGGAGGACACGTGCGGCGTGGTGACGACGAGCGCTTCTTCCGCGGAGGCCACCGCACGGTGAAAACCGCTGCCGATGCCCGCGGGGCAATCGATGAGCACATAATCGTAACGGGGCGCGAGCGAATCGATGATCAGCCGCACCGCCTGCGGGGAAACGTATTTGTTCGGGTCCGTGCGGTTGGAGGGCAGAATGGAGAGATTGGGGCATTCCGGGTGCCTTACCAGCGCCTGCGCGGCGCGGCATCTCCCCTCGATGACGTCCACAATGTCGTACAGGACGGCGCCCTCCACGCCGCACACGACGTCGATGTTGTTGAGTCCGAAATCCGCGTCCGCAAGGATCACGCGCTCCCCCGCCGAGGCGAGCCGCAAGCCGAGATTGACGGCGATCGCCGTTTTTCCTACCCCGCCTTTTCCGGACGTGATGACGATTTTCCGTGCCAAGAGTCTGCTCCCCGTATAGAATTTCAAAACATATCTTATCATTCTTTCGGGTGAATATCTTGCCATGTTTGCGCGAAAAAGGGCGGGTTTTGTTCAAAACCCGCCCTTTTTCGCTTTGTATCATGCCCTGCGCACGGCGCGAAGTTCCCGCAATGCCACCCATACGATCCTGACGGAAAATCGCCGCGCCGTACGCGATGCCGAGAAAGAGGTTATATCCCGCAAACAGGACCGTGGCACAAAAGGAGAGTCCCGAAAAGACAAAGGTGCGATAGGCGAAATCCTTGCGCAGATGGTTTAAAAAGTTGTGTACGTTCTCCCTTTTTTGTGACATAGTCTGCCGCTGTTCCTTTAAATGAGTTCTGTGCTGAGCAGGTCGTTGCCCTGTTCGAGCAGGTTGGAAAGCTTTTCCTCGTTTTCCTCGATGACGGGCATGAGCCGCGCCGTATTCTTCTGCGAGATCTTTTTATACATGGGATAATTGACGCAGCAGAGCACGATGCCCGCGACCCCCAGCACGATCCCGCCGGCAAAGCCGGCGACGCCGCCCGCATTCAGCATGACCAGGCACATCCCTCCGCCGAGCACGAGGGCGGCGATGGCGCCGAAAATATAGCTGAAAACGCGCGCCCCGAAGGTCTTTGCACCGTTCAGGCGCCTGATCGTCTGAAGTACGTTTTCCGCCTGCCCCTGCAGCCTGCGCAGCTCCGCGCGGTGCTTGAGCTTTCTGTCCCTGCGCAGGGACAGCGTGACCGAAGAGAGCGCCGACGGCGCAGAGGACACGATCTCCCAACCGAACGCTTCATAAAGGTCGGCAAGCCTTGCAGACTCCTCCGCCTTTCCCGTCTTTGCCATGTATTCGTATGTGACAAAATCTTTATCCGACATTTTTCTTCCTCCTGTTCCTTTCGGCCGTCTTTCCTGCGCGCATTTGGTTGACAACCTTGATGGAACAGTTGTATCATAGAAGAAAACGGGAAAAAAGTCAATCCCGAAAAAGGGCAAAGAAACAGATGGGCGGATTATGTATCCCCCATTGAAACAAAAAGGGGGAAAGTGTACCGTGGATTACACGCCGGAAGAATATTCCAACTATTATATCACGCAGGCGCTGTTTAAACTGATGCAGGAATACGAATACGAAAAGATCAGCGTGACGGACATTGTGAAAAAGGCGGGCGTGGGCAGAGTGACCTTTTACAGGCACTTTAAAAACAAGGAAGACGTCATCCTCTTTTACTTTGAACACAACCGAAAAAGTTTTCAGCTGGAACAGCATTTTTTTGCGCGGACGCGGGAGGATTATGTGCTGGTGGTGACTTCCGTGTTCCGCCTGTTCCGCGAAAACGCCCCCACGCTGAAACTTCTGCGCAGGGCGAGGCTGGAATATATCTATCTCGATTACCTCAACAAGCACTTTGCACAGAAATTTAAAGAAGATCATCCCGAATCGGACGGCTACGCCCCCTATCTTTACGCGGGGATGCTGTTCAACGTTTCTATGGCGTGGCTGGACAACGACTGCAGGGAATCGCCCGAACAGCTTGCCCTGGCAATGGTAAACGCCATTTATCCCGCATGAGAAAACGCCCCGAAAGCCTTCGCTTTCGGGGCGATATTTTTATTTGTCGGGGAAGATGACGTAGAAAGTGCTTCCCTTGCCCACTTCGCTCTCCACGCCGAACTCAAATCCGTGCTTTAACAGGATCGTCTTGACGATGGAAAGTCCCAGCCCCGTCCCGCGGATGGGGCGCTTGTGCGTTTCGGAGGAGCGGTAGTATCTGTCCCAGATGGTCTTGATCTCCTCTTCGGGGATCCCGCGGCCCGTATCCGACACGGTGAACCTGAGCCCCTTGTCCGTGCGCTTGAGCCCGACTGCGATCTTCTTGTCCTCGCCCGTATAGTTGACGGCGTTTCCGACAAGATTGTAGATGACCTGCTCTATCTTTTCCGCGTCCGCCTCGGTGAACAGGTCGTCCTCGACGTCGCGCGTGATGGTGTACCCCTGCGTTTCCGTGAGATAGCTGAACCGTTCCAGAACCTCATGGATAAACTCGGAAAGGTTGAAATTGGAAATTTTCAGCGAGTCCATGCCCGAACGGATCTTGGAGAGGTTGAGAATATCGTTGACGAGAGAGGTGAGCCTGTCCGATTCTTCGATGATGACCTGCGTGTGCTTGGCGCGCTTGGCGGGATCGTTGCCCGAGATCTCCTGGATCATGGAGGCATACGCCTTGATCATGGTGAGCGGGGTCTTCAGATCGTGCGTGACGTTGGCGAGCACCTCTTTCTGCAGCTGATCGGACTTTCCTATCTCCTCCTTGGCATAGTCCAGTGTTTCCGCCAGCTGTTCCATTTCGTCGTAGGAATATTCGCCCTTGAAGTTGACGCTGAAATCCCCTTCCGCCATGCGTTTGGCGGCGCGCGTGATGCGCGTGATGGGCTTTGTCAGCTTCATGGAAAGCAGCACGGAAACGATCAGCGCCAGGAAGATGACGATGATGGAGATGAGGACGAGCTGTACGCGCATGGTCCCCATGGCGGTATCCACAAGTTCGGTGGAATACTCGATGAACAGATACGCTCCGTCCGTCCCGTCCGCCGTTTCCGCCGCCGCGGTCTCTCCGAAATAGGCGATATAGCAAAACCGCGAATTGTCCAGAAGGAGCGGAAACCCTGCGGAAATTTTCGGATCGCTCAAAATTTCCGGCTGGTACTTTTCCTTTGCGCGCAGAAAATCGATCTGTTCGGAGCTGAGCACCGTTCCGTTTTCCTCTTCCGAGGTGGAAAAGGCGTACACTTCGTTCGCATCCGCTACGGGATACAGCTTTTTTGCATCCGCCGAAAACAGATACACGGTGGCAACGCGGTCGTTGTTCTGCAGCGTCTCCACACAGCGCTCGATGTCCGCCATGTTTTCCTGAACGGGAAGTTCAATGTGCAGACGTTCGTAGGCAAGCTTGCCGAAAGAATTGAGATCGTCCGAGATCTGCTTGCTGAGAAAAACTCTTAAAAGGGTGGTCTGAAACACCCACGTAAACATGATGATAAACGCCGCAAAAATGAGGAAACTCAGCCACAATATGAAATTGATGCTGTGGAAATGCCTGATTTTGCTCATGCTTCAAATTTGTAACCCAATCCCCTCAGCGTGACGATAAACTTGCGGTATTCGCCCAGACTGCCGCGCAGCATCTTGATGTGGGTGTCCACCGTCCTGTCGTCCCCGTAAAAATCAAATCCCCACACGTCGGAAAGCAGCTTTTCGCGCGAAAGGGCAATGCCGTTGTTTTTGACGAGGTAAAAGAGAAGCTCATATTCCTTGGGGGTGAGGTCCAGCTTTTTGCCGTCCACAAACACGTTTCTCCCCTTCATGTCGATCTCCAGCCCCTCAAACTGCAGCGTCTCGCGCGAGGCGGGTGCGCCCGCCTTGTGGCGCTTGGTGACGGCCGCGATGCGCGCCATCACTTCCTTGGGAGAAAAAGGCTTGGTGACGTAGTCGTCCGCGCCCACTTCAAAGCCGAACAACTTGTCGTACTCCTCCCCCCTTGCGGAGAGCATGATGACGGGAATGTCCTTGAACTTGCGGATCTCCTTGACCGCGGAAAAACCGTCCAGAGAAGGCATCATCACGTCCATCAGAATGATGTCGTAATCGTTTTCCTTGCACATCTTGACTGCCTGGATGCCGTCCGCCGCTTCATACGCCTCGTTTCCCTCAAACTCGATGTATTCCCGCAGCACGTTGCGGATCATCTCTTCATCGTCTACGATCAGCACTTTCATGTCGCTTTTCCTCCGTACTCACTATTTTATTTAGCATTGTAAATCAACAATATTATTATAACACCAACGTTGCATGAAAAACAAGTGAAATTTTGAAAAATCTTCCATCCAAAAATACAAACAAATGTTTGACTTTTTTAAAAAAATGGTCTATACTGAAAGAAAAAGGAGGGAAACGGCATGGAAGCGGAACGGCTGAAAATTCTGACGGAAAGCGCAAAGTACGACGTATCCTGTTCCTCGTCCGGCTCTGCCCGCGCCAACAAAAAGGGCGGGCTGGGGAACGCCTCGATCGGCGGGATCTGCCACTCGTTCACACCCGACGGGCGCTGCATTTCCCTTTTGAAAATTTTGCTCAGCAACAAGTGCATCTACAACTGCCTGTACTGTCCCAACCGCGCGGATGCGGACGTCCCGCGCGCGGAGGCCACCCCCGACGAGATCTGTCAGCTGGTGATGGCGTTTTACAGGCGCAACTATATCGAGGGGCTGTTCCTCTCCTCCGCCGTGACGAAAAACCCCGATTACACCATGGAACGGCTGGTGGAAACGGCGGAAAAACTGAGAAAAGAGTACCGCTTTAACGGGTACATTCATCTCAAGGGCATCCCCTATGCCGACCCCCTCCTGCTCACGCGCGCGGCGCGCACGGTGGACCGCATGAGCTACAACGTGGAGCTCCCCTCCGAAAGGAGCCTGAAACTGCTTGCCCCGCAAAAGACGCGGGAAAGCTTGCTTTTGCCCATGAAACAGCTTGCCCTGCAAAAGAGCGAGTTTACCGCCGAACACAAGGGCAAGGGAAAGGGCAAATTTCTGCCCGCAGGGCAGACGACGCAGATGATCGTGGGAGCTTCCCCCGAAGCGGACGGGCAGATCCTGCGCCTTTCGCAGGCGATGTACAGAAAGTTTTCCCTCAAAAGGGTGTATTATTCCTCCTACGTGCCCGTAGTGCGGCATTCCCTTCTGCCCGACACCTGCACGGGACTGCTGCGCGAACACAGGCTGTACCAGGCGGACTGGCTGATGCGCTATTACGGGTTTTCCGCCGAGGAGATCGCGGGCGAGGGAGAAAACCTGCCGCAGGAGTACGACCCCAAGTGCGCCTGGGCGCTGAAAAATATGCAGTGCTTCCCCGTAGAGATCAACACGGCGCCCCTGGAAATGCTGCTGCGCGTACCCGGCATAGGCACGCTGGGCGCGTACAAGATCATGAAAGCGCGCAGGTTCGGCGCCCTGCGCTTTGAGGACCTTGCGAGAATGCGCATCGTGCTCAAGCGCGCACAGCACTTTATCACCTGCGGCGGAAAGTTTTACGGCAGCGAAAACACTTCCGCCGTGCGCCGTATGCTGGCGCTGGAAGAGCATTCGCAGACCAGCGAACAGCTTTCCATGTTCTCCACGCTGGACACCTCTGCCAGCGTTCTCACGGGGCAGCTGTGAACGTCTACGTTACGGACGGCAGCGAAAACTGCTTTTATACCGCCGTGTTTTCCGCCTGCACGGACAAGAGCTGTCTCCTCCTCTCCCGCTCTTTCCAGCTGCCGCTGGGCGCGCAGATCGTCTGCGTACAGGAGGAAAAAGAAAAGTCCGACCGCGTAAAGAGGCGGCTTTTGCAATACGACAGGCATTCGCTGGACGACATCGGACTGATCCTGCGCTCCTGCTCCCCCGAGCGCGAGATGGTCGCCCTGCGGTATATACGGCGCATCGTGCAGGAGAGAGCGCCCGTGCGGGACAGGCGTGCGGACGCGAGCGTTTCCGCCGCGTGGGATCTGCGCGGCAAGGTGACGCTGGAAGCGCACCGCATGAAGGGATTTCTGCGCTTTATGGAGGGCGCAAACGGCATATGGTACGCCCCTTTCGCCCCCGACAACGACATTCTCGACCTCATCCTCCCCCATTTTCTGCGCAGGCTGGGAGGTCAGCCCTTTGTCATGCACGACCTTTCGCGCAGGAAAGCCGCCCTCTGGAACGGCAAAGACTGCGTGATCGTACAGACCGAGGAAAAGGTGGACGTCCCCCTTTCCCCCGATGAGGAAAACTTTCAGAATCTCTGGAAACAGTATTACGAGAGCGTGAACATTGCCCAGCGCCCGCACGAAAAGCAGATGAAGGGCTATATGCCCGTGCGGTACTGGAAATTTTTGCCCGAAAAAAACGGGCGGCCTTTCTGACCGCACCGCGCGGGGAATTTGTTCCGAAAATAAGAGAACGTAGCATAAAAACGGCGTCACTGCAAGCAGTGACGCCGTTTTTTGTGCGCTGAAAAGCGCGCTTTGTTTTTACATTTCTATCTCCTCAAACAGCCGCCTGAAATCGTTGTTTTTGAGGATGAGCCGCTCGAACAGCTGGTACCCCACTTCCGTCTTGAGGTTGTTCTTTTCGCGGATCCACGCCGCGGCGTCCTGCTTTGTGAAGTGATCGGGGAAGGTGCAATAATATTCGCAGAAGGTGTAGACGGACTGTAAAAGATTGATGTCCCGCGCGACCTTGGCGTTGGCATTGATGCCGTTGTAGTACCCCGTCCAGACGTTATAGTAATAGGAGAGATTGGCGATGTCCGGATACGTCCCTTTCAGAAAGAGTTTGCGCAGAACGTCGTTTTGCTCTTTGAGTTCCTTTTTCTGTTCGGAAAGGCTGGTGCGCGCGTCCCCCACGGCGGCTTCCGCCATGTCGTGGATGAGGAGCATATCCAGGACCTCCCTCTTGCAGTACCCCTCCATCTGCAATTCCTCGGGCAGGAAAAACATGGCGAGCATCCAGGCGCTGTAACTGTGTTCGGCAACGCTTTCTGGATCGTAAATGTCGTGTTTCAGCCATTGGGTGCGCTTGACCTGTTTGAGCTGTCGGTACCTGTTGTAAATGATCGGCCCGATGTCGAAACGGGCATGATCGAGATAGTACCGAAAATCCTCTTCCACGCTCTGGAAATAGTACATCAGCTTGGAGGAAACGATGTTCTGCGGGCGCTTGCGGTAGAGAGAAAGCAGTTCCATCGCTTTGGAAACGTAGGGACGTACATCGTATTTCAGTACCGTCCTGTCGTTCTGGATGCGCGATTGCAACAGCGTGAGCAGGGTGACGAGATTGTTTTCCACAAACTTGCCCGTGTTTCCCGTGAGCGCGTTTTCGATGCGGCTGATCAGGATCTTGATCGCCTGTTCTCCCAGGTTCAGGTCGCTGTCCAGATAGTACGAATCGTGCGCGACCATCTGGTAATTGTCGCCGAAATACTCGATGGTGGCGCCCCTGTTGATGGCGTTGGCAATATCGTTGGTGACCACCACGCACAGGTATTCGTCCATCGCCTTCATCTTGCTTTGATACAAGAGCCCGATACACACCGAGCGGAACATAAAATGATTGTCGTAATTTTCCTGCGTGCTCCTGTTGTTGGTCTTGACGAGCGGGAGCATCCTGTCAAACTCGCGGGTGAGAAGTTCCACCGCCTCCCCCGCCAGATTTTTAAAGGTGATCCTGCCCAGCCAGTACACGGCGTTCACCTTTTGCTGCATATCGAAGCTTTCGTAATTTTCCAGAATGAAATGCAGCAGGATCTCCTGCAGGGTATAGTTTTCTTTGAGGAAAGAGACGACAAAGTGATTGGACATTGCCGTGAGCACGATGGCGAAAAATCTGTGCTCGGAATATTCCTTATAGTGCTCGATGCAGTAGACAAAGTAGTAGGCAATGAGAAATTCGAGATAGGTATTGTGCTTGTGCGGCAGCGACCACATGGCGGCATTGTAACCCGTGGACGGCAGCGTGTAAGACTGGTCAAAGACATACGCCGTCAGCTCGCGGGAAACTTTTTTCAGCTGTTCCGCATCGCCGTAGAGTTCGGAAAGGGCAAATTTTTCGTAGATGTCCGTCAGGCGGATGTCGTCGCGGTTGTACACGGACATGGTTTCCGTGGCGATGAGTCGCACGAGGAAAATGTCCACGGCGGGATACTGCATCGCCCTGAGGAAGGAATACGCTTCCTGCGGGTCCAGATCGTAGCCGTACATGGCGAACACGCTTCCGATCAGGCGCAGGCAGGCGTTTTTGTCGTCAATGGGGATCTGGTTCACCACGAGGGTGTACCCCTTGGCGTCCCCCGCGATGGGAATGACGCGCTTCAGCCTCGCGCGGTTTTTGATGAGCCCCACGTCGATGGCGCACGCCCTGTTGAACTTTTTATACCGCGACCAGAGCTCCGCCACGGCGTTTTCGGGCGAAAAGCGCGCGACGTTGTGCTCGCGGATCGCCTCGATGAGCAGCACGGGGCGCACGGTCGGATTCTCCTGCAAATAGGCAAAGTATTCCCTGCAGTCCTTGCCGATCACGTCCTTCATCTGCCCGTAAACGTTGTCTAGATTGTAAGGGATCTTTTCGTAATAGCTCGCCGAAAGGTAAAAAGGCAGGGCGTCGGATTTTCCCGTGCGGAAATTTTCCAGCATTTTGTAAAACACGAGTTGCAGGATCATGTTCTTTGCGCCGCCTGGCAGACCCTGCACCTGCACACAGCATTCCGCCTCTCCCGAAAGATTTTCCACCAGCAGGTCGATGATGTTTTCGCAATCGGAAAGACACTTGTTGTACCGATACACGCTCACCGTTTCCGAAAACATGACGAGCGCGTGCCGCAGGAAGTTTTCGTACAGTTCGGGCGTCTTTACCTTTTTGTACAGATAGTAGGGATATTTTTCGCACCCCGCGATCAGCGAAGCGACGATGCTTTCGCGCGTGTGGCGGCTGCCCTGCCGCTCTTCGGTCGGGTCGGGTTCTGCGGGCGCGGCGGGCCTTGCGCGGAAAAGAGGTTCCTGCGGCACCGCGGCGGTCGGCGCCGCCTGTTCGCCGATGACGCTCAGCACGGTGGCGCGCAGCTTTTCCAGCCCCGCATTGATGTCCCCGTGCGTCTCGATCCAGTGCTTTCTGCCCAGAAAATACAGGTATTCGTCCGTAAACTCGAAATCCTGCAATTTAAAGGGAATGATCGTCTTTTTGTTGTCGAATGCGATGCTGACCTCGTTGCTGACGTGGCCCGACGCATTGGTACTGCGCGAAGCGAGCAGCACCAGAATGTCGCACTGCTTGATCGCCCGCACGATCTGCGAAGCGTAGTTGCCGCCCGCGTCCACGTTCCTCGGCGCGATCCAGCACAAAATGCCGTTGCGCTCCAGATAATCGCATACTTTTGCCGCGATCTCCAGTTCCTTTGACGAATAACTGATAAAAATTCTTCGTTCCGCCGCCATATTTCACCTCACTGTCTGCGCCGCTTTTGAAAAAAGAGAGACTTTCCCTCCCTTCGCCGCAGATTTTATTATATCATATAAAAAAACGGATTGCAATAATTATAGCAGAATTTATGGGCAAAAAAAAGCCCAGACCTTGTCTGAGCTTTGATTGTTACAATACTTTGGATAAAAATTCTTTGAGCCGCTCGTCCTGCGGCGCGCCGAAGATCTGTTCGGGGCCGCCCTGTTCGCGGATCTTGCCGCCGTCCATGAAAAAGACGCGGGTGGCGACCTCGCGGGCAAAGCCCATTTCGTGCGTGACGATGACCATGGTCATCCCCTCGTCGGCGAGTTCCTTGATGAGTTCGAGCACCTCCCCCACCATTTCAGGATCGAGTGCGCTGGTCGGCTCGTCAAACAGCATCACTTTGGGGTTCATGGCGAGCGCGCGGACGATGGCGATGCGCTGGCGCTGTCCGCCCGAAAGGGTGGAAGGATACACCTTCGCCTTGTCCGAAAGCCCTATCCTGCCCAACAGCCGCATGGCGTTTTGCTCCGCGTCCGCGACGATCTGTTTTTTGCTTGTCTGCAAGGGAACGAGGGGTTTTTTCTTCTCTTTGGAACGGAACACGTTGGCAATGCGGGTGAAAAAGTTTTTCCGACGCGTCTTGCGCAGGTCCTGCAACGCCACGTGAACGGGCGCGAGCGTGATGTTTTTGAGCACGTTCATGTTGTTGAACAGATTGAACTGCTGGAACACCATGCCCATGCGGCGGCGCTGCAGATTGATGTCCACGCGCAGATCGCACAGGTTGTTGCCCTCAAAAAAGACGTAGCCGTCCGTGGGGTCTTCCAGAACGTTCAGACAGCGCAAAAAGGTACTCTTTCCGCTGCCCGAAGGCCCGATGATGGCCACCTTTTCGCCCTGCATGATCTTTTCGCTGATGTCGTTGAGAACGAGAAGATCGCCGTATTTTTTGGTGAGATGCTGCACCTCGATGAGCGCTTCGGGATCGCACGGCTCCACAGGCGTCTTTTCCGTCTTTGCAAATTTCGGAGAACGTTTCTTATCGTCTTTCACTCTTGCGCATCCTCCTTTCCACAAACCGAATCAGGAACGTGAGCAGCAATACGATCAGGAAATAGATCAGCGCGAGCATGAGATAAGGAATGATCACATCGTATGTCGCACCTGCGATCGCCGAAAAAGCGGCGTTCAGATCCATCGTCGCGACATAACCTGCCACAGACGTATCTTTGGTCAGTGCGATCAGCTCGTTGCCCAATGTAGGTATCACGTTTTTTACAGCCTGCGGGATGACGATCTTGATCATCGTGGCCGTGTAGGAAAGCCCCAAAGTCCTTCCCGCTTCCATTTGCCCCGCGTCGACGGACAAAATGCCGCCGCGCATGATCTCCGCAACATAGGCGCCGCTGTTCAGCCCGAACACGATGACCACTTTCATAAGATCGCTCATCGGAACCCCGTTGAAAACGATAAAATAGAAGATCATCAGCTGGACCACGATAGGCGTGCCGCGGAAGATGCTGGTATATACGTCCCCGACATAGGAAATGATTTTGGCAACCCTGTTGCGCGCACCCGCGACCTTGATCGCCGCCACGACAGAACCGAGCACTATCCCTATGATCAGCCCGAATATAGCAATGATTAAGGAATTTTTCAGACCCGTCAGCGCCGTTTTATAGCCGCCGTAGTCTATAAAATACCTTAAAAACATCTCGATCTTACGCATCTTTTTTGTTATCTGTTAACGCCGTCCGTCGCGACCTTCAACGTATCTCTGTCCGCGCAGACGATTTCGATATTCCCGGAAACCAACGCCTGTACCGCATTGGAAACTTTTGTGAACTGCTGTATTTCCAGGTTTGCAAAACCTTCAAACCCGAAATCTTCGCTGCCCTGCAGATAATAAAGACCCGTCTGCCCCGTAGCGCCGCCTGCTTTGACCCCGGACAGCCCTTTCAGGACATTGTTCACGTCCTCCGCCGTCTTGCATTCGTCAAAGCGCGTATCGTCCGCCGCAACCGCAATGCGCTGCGCCGTTTTGCAATAAGGAACGGAGAAATCGACCTCTTCGAGACGGTCGGCGCTGATGGTCATAGCCGCCATGCCGATGTCCGCCATTCCCGTCGTGATCGAACCGATCACCGATTCAAAAGCCATGTGCTTGATGACGAGCGTTTTGCCCATTTTGTCGGCAACGATCTTGGCGACCTGCATATCGATCCCGCCAAAAGATTCGCCGCTGATGTATTCAAAAGGCGCAAATTCTGCGTTCGTTGCCACGACCAGCTCGTTGTCGCGGTTTGTGCTTTCCGTAGCCACTTCGCCGATGCTGAGGAACTCCCCGTTTTCAAAGGCCTCCATCTCTTCAAGATAGATGTCGTTGAACTTGACCTTTTTTCCGTCGACGTCCACGCCGTCCCCGATCAGATCGTTGACGATCTCGTCGATCTGCGTTTTCAGCTCCGTGTTGCCCTTTTCAATAGCGATCCCATATTCTTCCGCGGAAAGATCGATCTCGATCACTTTTACCTTGGTGCCGCCCGAGCACGCAACCGCGGACACTGCCATTACCGCAACCAACAGTGCGGAAACTACCGCAAAAAGTACTTTCTTCATTTCAGTACCTCAAAAATAAATTTATCCTCATCCGCCGAAACCATAGTCGGGGAACAGATATCATACAAAAATCCCGCGCGCGTGCGCGGTGAAGTGTGTTTATCATATCACGCACCGCGAAAAAAGGCAAGCTTTTCGCGGTGCGTTTTACATTTTTATTCGTTTTATTCAAATATTTTTTGCGTTTATCCGCTCACTTCTCCCCTTTTATGCAATTTACCATGTACCTTGCGTATGCTCCCGCGACGTTGACGCCCGTCACCCGCTCCGCCTCGTTGAAAAGGGCGTTGGAATTGACTTCGCACACGTAAGGAACGCCCCCTTCGTCCAGCAGATCCACGCCGCAGTAATCCAGGCCCAGAATTTGCGCGCACTTCTCCGCCGTTTCAAAGAAGACAGGGGCAGGGCAAGCCTTTTCCCCCTTTCCGCCCGCCTCGATGTTGGAACGGAAATCCCCTTCGTTTTTGCGCTTCATGCAGGCGATCGCCTTCTTCCCGACGACGAGAATACGGTAATCCTCCCCCGGTTTTCCCACCCGCTTCTGATACAGGTGCGGATACAGGCGGAATTCCTCCGCGACGGCAGCGAGCTGCTCCTCGTTTGCGATCAGGCGCACGTCCATGCCCCAGCTTCCGAAGCTCTTTTTAGCGATGAGAGGAAAGCCCAGCCGCTCCCCCACGCCGCGCACAAATTCCTGCGGGACGCGGGCATCCGCATAGTAGCACAGGGGCGCGGGAAGGGTGTCGGGAAGGTTGACCCCGCCCCCCGCCAGCGCGATGCAGGTGAGCATTTTATCGTCGCACTCCTCCACCGCCTTCGCGCTGTTGAACAGCCTGAGCCCGCACTTTTCCAGCATCCGCGGCAGGTATTTGTCCTTGTCCAGATACACGACAAAGTCGTAATTTTGAGGGGACGTTATCTCGTTTTTGATGACATTGCTCAGAAAAGTCCCGTTTTTTACGATGTCCGTTTCCACGCCCAGCAGGCGCAGTTCTTCCGCAACGCGTTCCGCCTGGCGCAGCATTCCCGCAGCGCGGATATAGGCATTGACAAGTACGGCTGCACGCATGATATTCCTCCTATCCGACATGACGACGGCGCCGCAGAGAGCGGCGCCGAAAGTTCAGTTTTGTACGATGACGGCGAGATACTTTAAAGGCTGTTCCCGCTCGTTGCTGAGGGAATGGCTCTCCCCCGCATAGCAGATGAGCGTATCGCCCGCGAAAACCTGCTTTTTTTCATCGCCGTCGAGATACACCCCTTCCCCTTCGAGAATGTAGATGATCTCGCAATCGTCCGTGTGCGCATGGTACCCGATGGAACAGCCCTGACGCAGGACCATCTCGTTGAACACACGCACATTTGCGGGCTTTTTGCCCGCCGTGAGGTCTTTGAGAAGCACTTCCCCTTCGCCGCCCTTGAAATGCGGTGTGACGTTGTAGGGAAGATCGGCACGCACGATCATCTCAGTCACCTACCCTGATCACGCTGTTGACTTCCACAACGTCTTCCAGCGCGGCGATCTTTTCGAGAGCGTGGCGGACGGAGAGTTCGCCCGTTTCGTGCGTGATGAGAATGATAGGGATATTTTCCATGTCCTCGCCCTTCTGGATGAGGTCGATGATGCTGATGTTGTACTTTGCAAAGATGCCTGCCACCTTGGCAAGAACGCCGGGGCGGTCCTTGGCCGTAAAGCGGATATAATAGCGGCTCTTGAAATCGGAGACAAAGCGGACGCCCTTTTCCGCCAGCTGCGTGTTTTTGAACGCGGCGTACTTGGGATCGCTGTGCGTTGCGGCATAGATGACGTCGGACACGATGGCGCTGCCCGTGGGAAGCGCGCCCGCGCCCCTGCCGTACAGCATGATGTCGCCCACGCAGTCCCCTTTCAGGAACACGGCGTTGAAGCTGTCGCTGACGGATGCGAGCGGATGATCCTTGCGGATGAAGGCGGGGTGTACGCGCACTTCGATGTTGCCTTTCCCGTCGTTTTTGCCGATGGCGAGAAGTTTGAGCACATAACCGAGTTCTTCGCCGTAGGCGATGTCCTGTCTGGAGATGTCCGTGATCCCCTCGCGGTAGATCTTGTCCAGCGGGACTTTGGTATGGAAAGCGAGGCTTGCGAGAATGGAGAGCTTGTACGTCGCGTCGTACCCTTCCACGTCTGCCGTGGGATCCTTTTCCGCATAGCCGAGCGCCTGCGCGTCTTTGAGCGCCTCGCGGTAATCCAGTCCCTCGCGGGTCATGCGGGTGAGGATGTAGTTTGTGGTGCCGTTGATGATGCCCGTGAGATTGTTGACGACGTTTGCCTGCATCCCGTCGATCAGCGTGCGGATGATGGGAACGCCGCCCACGCAGCTCGCTTCAAAATACAGGCCCACGTTGGTGCGTTTTGCCGCCTTTTCCAGTTCAAACCAGTATTTGCAGAAGAGTTCCTTGTTGGACGTGACGACCGATTTTCCGCTGTGCAGCGCCGCAAGGACAAAGGAACGGGCAGGTTCCACGCCGCCGATCACCTCGACAACGATGTCCACGTTCGGGTTGCTGACCACTTCCGCAATGTTGCTGCAGATCCTGCTCTCCTCCACTCCCAGATCCAGCGCGCGCTGGCGGTTGAGTTCGAGAACGCATTCCACGGAGATGTCCACATTTTGCGTGCGGCGGTAAAACTCCCTGTGTTCGGTGAGGATCTTATACGTTCCTCCGCCCACTACCCCGAGACCTAAAATTGCAACTCCGACCGTTTTCATTGAATGACCTCCTCCTGTCCCGTAATGTCACCGCGCAGAGCGCGGCATGGTGCCGATTGCCGGAAAAATCAGTTTTTCCCGACAGAGTTTAAATCGTACAAATGCTTCAGCCCGCGCAGGGTGAGAAGCTTGTCCACGTAATCGATGCAGGAGATCTCCTTTGCGATGATCTCGCTGAACCCGCCCGTCGCGACGACGCGCACGTCAGGGTTTTTCATCTCTTTTTTCATTTTGCGGACGATGTAGTCCACCAGTCCCGCAAAGCCGAACACGATGCCCGACTGCATATTCGTCGTCGTGTTTTTTCCGATAGCGCAGCGGGGCGTTTCGATCTCCACGCGGGGGAGCTTTGCCGTTCCCGAAACGAGGGAATCCATCGAACCGCGGATGCCGGGCGCAACCGCTCCGCCGATGAACTCGCCCTGTTCGTTGACGGCGTTGAACGTCGTCGCCGTGCCGAAATCGATGACGATGAGGGGCGCGCCGTACTTCTGAATGGCGGCGACGTCGTTGACGATCCTGTCCGCCCCCACTTCCCGCGCGTCGTCCACGCGCAGGTTATGACCCGTTTTGAGGCCCGCACCCACCATCAGCGGCTCCACGCCGAGATAGCCGGCGCACATATGCTGAATGGTATAATTGAGCGCGGGAACGACGGAGGAAATGATGGCTCCGTCGATCGCATCCGTCAAAATGCCGCGGATGGAGAGCATATTCGTCAGAATGGTGCCGTACTCGTCGCTGGTGCGTTTGAGTTCGGTGGCGCCGCGGAAGGAAACTTTGAGGGCGTCCCCTTCAAACAGGCCGTATTTGATGTTTGTATTTCCGACGTCGATACAGAGGATCATCGCTGTTCCGCCTTTTGCTTATTTTATCGTTTCCTTGCGGGGCAGAGCCTGCACGGTCTGTTCGTCCGCTCTCTCCTGCGGGCGGGGCGACCTTGCGCCCACCTTTCTGCCGACGATGCGCGCCACCGTATAAATGGCGGGAGACGCAACGGCGTTGATGATAAATTCAAAGATAAAGTTCAGCCCTGCGCAGCCGACGATGAGGAAATACAGAACGGTCTGCCCGTCCGCAACGAAGTTTGCGCTGAGCGTATCGCTCATCAGCAGCGCCCCGAGAATAAACAGCCCCGTATTGACGACGGGCGCCGACAGGGACGCAACAACGACGGCGACGTTTTCGTTTTTTCCGCGCAGAACCTTGAAAAGAAGGCCCGCCACGGCGCCTGCCGCCGTTCCCTTGACAAGGCAAAGGAGAACGGTAAGGAAAGGATGATCGCTGAACAGAATGAAGGTGAATTTATCCATTCCGAACACGCCCGCGAGCACGACGACCAGCCCGAACGCGAACCCTAAAAATCCGCCGCCCACGGGGCCGAGCAGGATTGCGCCCAGCACGATGGGAATGAGCACGAGGCTGGGAGCCGTGACGCCCAGATTCCCGATCAGTGTGCCGATCAGCTGCAGCACGATGACCAGCGCGAGAAGCACCGCAAGATAAGCGATGTTCCTTGCCGAAAAGAACTTGCTTTTTTTCATAAATGCCTCCATCGGATTTCCGCTTTGGGAATATCCGTGAAAAAAAATGTATTTATGCGCATAAAACGGATTCTGCCCCGCCCGGGGTGCAGATCCATCGCATAGCGAATTGTGTCCGCAAAGGCAAAAAAAACTGCCTTCTTTGGTCTTTTATTATATCAAAAAGAGCGCGGCAAAGCAAGTAAATGAATGTGAAAAGTTTTTCACGCCCCTTTTTTGCACGTATATTTCGGTATTTTATGCAAAAAAATGGAATTTTATGGCAGGCGGAACACTTTTTCGGGCGGGCGAATACATATGAGTATAAGGCTTTTCGCGCAGACACTCCTGCGCGTCTTGCCCCTAATTTACGCCGCGACGCAAAAAAATATACATATCCGCCGCGGCGAACAGGAGGAAATATTCAATGAACTGTTTTGAAAGCCTTGGCGGGAACGGCTGCCTGTGGATCCTGATTCTTCTGCTTGTCCTGTGTTGCTCGCAGACGGGAATCCTCAACAACATTCTCGACAGCTGCTGGCTCCCCATCATCCTTGCGATCGCTTACTGCGTGTGCAAAAAGGGCGGACTGTACAACCTGTTCAGCGGTTGCGGCTGCGGCTGCAAGTAATCCGCCTGCCCTTTTCTTTGTCCCTGCAAAACGGGGCGCCTGCGGCATTCTGCCGCAGGCGCCCTTTTTTTACGCCAAGCCGCTTTTTTGGGCGGCTTGTCCTTATTTTTATAATACGTACCCCTTTTTTTACAGCAAACCTTTCCCTTTCAGGAGGTAATTCTGTACCGCGATGATGGTCTTTGCGTCGCGGATCTCTCCCCGCTCTATCATCCTGCACACTTCGTCGGCGGGATAAAAGGAGCTGGTGATAAACTCGTCCTCGTCGGGATGTTCCTTTCCTGCGCGGACGCCTTCCGCCTCGTAAATGTAAATTTTTTCGTTGGTGTAGCCGGGCGTGGGATACATGGTGTACAGCAGATTCACCTTTTCGGGAATGTACCCCGTTTCCTCTTCCAGCTCGCGCGCGGCGGTCACTGCGGGATCTTCGCCGGGATTGAGTTTGCCCGCGGGGATCTCCAAAAGCTCTTCCCCGTACGCATAGCGGAACTGCCTGACCAGAAGAATTTTCCCCTCCCTGACAAACAGGACGCAGGCGCCGCCCGGATGCTCGATCATCTCGCGCTTACAGGGCTTTCCGTCCGGCAACAGCGCATCGTCCACGCGGAGGTTGACGATCTTGCCGCGGTACACGTAATTTTTTTTCACTGTCTTTTCTTGCAGATTCATAAATTCTCCTTCAACCGTGCAAGCTCGGCGCGCATGGCGGCAACGTAAGGGTTGTTCCTGCCGCAGGTGCGGGCAAAGCGGTCGTAACCGCTTAAAAGCGCGCAGCGCAGCGGGACGGTTTTCGCCGCGGCGAGAGCATTGAGCAGAAGCAGCGCATCCACTTTGTCCGACGGCGCAAGCGCGGAAGAGTAGACAAGCTTCTTTTCCTCTTCGATGCACTGCGGCGTAAACGGGAGCTTTTCCTGCGGCACGGCGGCCTGCGGCGCAGGGTTGCGGGCGGGACGGCCGCGCGGCGGCTCGTCAAACATCACCTTGACGGCGTTCCTGAACGGCTTTACCACCTGGTTGCAGAAGGCGTAAAAACTTTCGTAAAAGCTGCCGTCCTCGTAAAAATATTCCTGTAAAAACCAGCCCAGATCCATCGTCTTGTTGTCAAATTCCATGAAAAGGCAGAACACAAACGCCAGCCGTTCTACGGGATCTTCGGGGAAAAGGAGTTTTTTCTGCGCGTCGCCGTAGGGCGCGAAGTTCATATACTTGCGCTTTGCGCCCGCATAATCGAAATGCGCCGTGGCGTCGCGGAAAAACGCGTACAGAAGATCGGACATCGCGATCGATTGCAACAATTCGCCGATCTTGGTGTCCGCTATGATATACTTCGACTGCATCAGTTCGTCACAGCGGCGCAAAAAAAGCGCGACCTGTTCCCTGCTCGTATCCATATTCCCTCCTTTTTCTGTGCAGATTTGACAACTTGCCTTGCTCGAATATCATTATAGCACAAATTTCAGAAAAGTTTAAGTTAATTTTCGCAAATATCTTGCTTTTCCCGAAAAATTTATGTATAATATAGAAAAACAAAATTCGGAGGCCTTTATGAAATCCATAAAAATTTCTCTGCAAATGGCACAGAACGTGAAAGAGTTCGTCAAAATCGTGCAGGATTATCCTTATGAGATCGACCTGAAGAGCGATAAATACGTCGTCGACGCGAAGTCCATCCTCGGTATTTTCAGCCTCGACCTCTCCAAACCGCTCGTCGTCGAGATCCACTCCGACAACTGCGACGACCTCGTCGAAGCGCTGAAAAAATTTGCTTGACGCGCACAATTTCATAAGTTATACACAGGCGACAAAATCATCCGCTTTTTCATGAAAAAAGCGGATTTTTTGTCCGTGGAAAAATACTATATCAAAGGAATCCCCCCATGCAGATCCAAGGCGATATGTTTGTTAACAAATTAATATTACTGTTCGTCTTTGACAAAATGGAGAGCGCCCTTTCCGAACGGACGATCATCGATATGTGTTCCACCAGCAACGACTGGATCAATTACATGGATTGCATGATGATCATTTCCCAGCTTCTGGAGGACGGCTTTATCTGCACGGTGGAAACCAACGACGATACCCTGTACACCATCACTCCCGACGGAAGAAGCTGCCTCGCCAATTTCTACATAAACATTCCCAAGAGCACCAGAGAGGAAATTTCCGTCTTTGTCAAAAACAACAGCGCAAGGTACAGGAACAGGCAGGAATGCAAGTCCGATTACTACCAGAACAAGGACGGCACCTATACGGTGTTTCTGCGCATCCTCGCCCCTGCCCAGCCCATGCTGGAACTCAAATTTGTTGTGCCGGACAGAAAAACCGCACAGAATATTTATAAAAAATGGGAACTGAAAGCTGCGGACGTATATGCAGTGATCTATGAAAATCTTGTAGACTGAACGCTTTGCGCATTCTGTCGATATGATTCTCTTTTCCCCGAATGAGGTAATAAAACAATGTACACTTACAACACAAAAGGAACCTGCTCCCGCCAGATCATCTTTGACGTGGACGCAGAAAACAAGATCCACAACGTAAAATTTATCGGCGGCTGCAGCGGAAACCTGCAGGGAATTTCCAAACTTGTGGAAGGCAAGACCCTGGACGAGGTGGAAAGCATTCTGCGCGGGATCAAGTGCAGAAACAACACCTCCTGCCCCGATCAGCTGGCACAGGCCGTTGTCGCGTACAAAAACCGCGAAACGCGCGAACAGAAACTTTAAACCGCCTTTTACTGCATAAAAAGAACTTACCCGCGGACGGCACCGCGGGCATTTCTTTTTGCAAAAAGTGCGCGGCGCTCCCCTGCAAAGAAGAGGGAGCGCCGCGCGCTTTTTATTTGTGCAGATATTTTTCCCGCGTGGCGTTGCCGCCGCGGATGTGCCGTTCGGCAAGATTTTTTTCAAGCACGGCGCGCACGCTTTCCCACAGGGCAAGATCCACTTCCCGCAAACGTTCCGTAACGTCCTTATGTACGGTGGATTTGCTCGTTCCGAAATGCTCCGCACACGCCCGTACCGTGGCGCCCGTCTGCAAAATGTATTCCGCACTCGCCCGCGCCCGCCTTTCCATATATTCCCACATACAATTCTACCCCTTTTGCGTTTTCTACACAAGTGGTATATTGTATGTCGCATTTTGGCGATTTATGCGGATTTCATCCGTCCGTTCCCTGTCCTTTCATCAAAACGGCCGCACGGAGCGCAGACCTCTGTCGGTCTGCCGACCGCGACGCCGTCGCGAGTTATTTCTTTTTCAGCCGTATATACTCCGACACGAGGAAATAATTTTCCAGGTCCCTTTCATCCAATCCGCGGAAAACAAACAGGTCGTCGTAAACTTTCTCAGCTTCCCGTATCTCCTCGCTTTCCACATGAAAAAAACCGCTGACGAGGTCGATCCCCGCCAATACATTTCCCGCCTTGTATGCAACAATGTGCGGGACTGCACCCTTCGGAAGTTTTTCACGGGAAAATCGGTTGGATAAAAGGTCTTCCCGCACGAGCTGCAAAAACTCCTCGTCCGCGTAGGGCAAAGGCGCATATTTGCTGCGGAAATACTTATCCACTTCCGCGCCCGTCTTTCTGTCGGGGGAAAGTTTTCCCCTGTTCTCTTTAAAAACACGCTTCCATTCAGCGATCATCTGCTCCGTCGGCTCTCTCGTCAGCATTTTCTCCCTCCTTTCTGTCGCTTTCAGGCGGAACAACGGCAAACACGTCCGCCTGCGCAGGACTCTTTTTCCACAAAATCAGTGCAAAATACGCGATCGCCGCCAGAGAAACCAGCGCGGTGAGCACGATCTCTTCCGCGCACCACACGTCTTTGAACGCGCCGAACCCGAAATTTCCGACTGAGTAGATGAGATTTCCGCAAAAATTGTACACCGCGTGCACAAGTGCGCAGGCGAACACGCCGCTGCCGCAAAAGACGCACACGGACAGCATACAGCCGATGAGGAAGGAATACCCCACCTGCAAAAAGACGCCGCCCGAAAATCCGCCCAGCAAGTTGACGAGATGCAGCAATCCGAACGCCGCGGAGGAAAGGAGAACGGCGGCGAACCTGCCCTTCTTTCCCGTACCCGTCACCCCCAGCGCAAAGGGAAAGATGACGCCGCGGAAAGCGACTTCCTCGAAAAGCCCCACGCCGAGGCATTGCAGGGCGAAAGCGGCGACGTATTCCCCGCCGCCCGTGACGCCCGCTGTGCCGCGGCAAAGCGCCACGATGGGAAGGTTGTTGACGGCGACGGCCAGCGCGGGCAGGGCAAACAGCAAATACGGCAGTTTTGCGGGCGCCCAGACGCCGCGAATGCCCATCTGCAAGGCGAGCACGAGCATGATCGCGGCCATGACGATGCGCAAGATCCCCAGTCCCAGCATCTGCGCGAGGAGTTCGTCCCGCGTCAGAAGATCGCCCAGCCACTGCGTGGGAAAGAGTACGAACCCTGCGGAAAGCAAAAACAGGATCGCTCCGCTGGAAAGGGGCGTTTTGCGCATATACAGCATTTTCGGTTGCATTTTTCCTCCCCTTTGTCCTCAAATTTTACAAACGTATCCCGTTTTTAAAGACAAACGGCAGAGCGCAAAGACGGCGCGCCGCCGCAACGTGTACAGCAAAACGGGGCGGAAAATTTTTCCGCCCCACATTTCAGTCTTTGAGAACGTACGCCGCGCCGAACGCGCCCGCATCCACATGGATGCTGAGCACGGGCCCCACCACGCGCTGATGAATGTGCACTGCGGGGAGCTTTTCTTTGAGCATCTGCGTAAACTCGGAGACGTCCGTCTCCTCGCCGCAGCGGCAGACGATGAGCCTGCGCGTATTTTCCGGAACGAGAGAGACCATCTCTTCCAGCCGTTCGCGCGCGCCGCGCGCGTTGTTTTTGAAAAAGATCTTGCCCTTGAGCGTAAACACGGGGCGCAGATTGAGCGTGGTTTTGGCTTTCGGGCTCATCATTCTGCCGCCGAACACGAGGCGGTCGAGCGATTCCACCGTAAAGACAATGCCGATTTTCTGCTTCAATCTGTCCAGATGCCCCACGATCTCCTCCGCGCTGAGCCCGCACTTGACCATGTTGACCGCTTCGTCCACGAGCAGGTGCATCCCTGCGCCGATGGTCATGGAATCGACCACGCGGATGTTGCCGCCCACCTGGTCCGCCGCAAAGCACGCGGAAGAATACGTCCCCGAAAGCGCGGACGAAAGGACGATGCAAATGACATCGTAACCGCGCCCGACAAGGGCGGAGAAAGTACGGATAAAGTTGTTGAGCGCGGGCTGCGCCGTCTTGCACGGGCTGACCTGCTGCATCATCTGCATATAATTGCCGTTTCTGCCCGAAGGATACTCTTCGTAAAAATTGGGGCCGAGCTGGTAATTGAGGGGTACGACGCTCAGAACGCCGCGGCTGGATATTTCTTCCTGGGAATAGCCGACGGACGAATCGGTGACAATGGCAATCATTCTCTCCTCCTGGATCGCGACCTGAATAGGCGCAAAAATTTTCTCTCTTTGTCAAAAAATCAAGGGTACGTTGCCCTTTTTTCAGAACTTACGGAACCGCTCGTAACGCTGCTGAACAAGCTGTTCGGGCGGGATCCCTCTCTTCTGTGCGAAGAATGCGGACACGCTTTCTTTCAGAGTCGAGAAAAACTCGTCGGAAAAATTCCTCTCTTCGAGCACGCGTTCGACGGCGTGCAGCTCGTAAAGATCGGCCGCCGTGAGTTTGAGGCAGGCGGAAGCTTCCGCCACTTTCTGCGCGTCCTTCCACAAAATGGAGGCGCAGCCCTCGGGGGAAATGACCGAATAGGTGGACGTTTCCGTGATCCACACTTCGTCCGCCGCGGAAAGCCCCAGCGCGCCGCCGCTGCCGCCCTCCCCGATGATGATGGAGAGCGTGGGCGTTTTTAAACGGATCATATCCAGGATAGAAGAGGCGATGGCCTCGCTCTGCCCGCGCTCTTCCGCACCGATGCCGCAATAGGCGCCCGACGTATCCACGAGACAGAGGACGGGGCGGTGGAATTTTTCCGCCTCCTTCATCAGTCTGACCGCCTTTCTGTATCCTTCGGGGTGCGCGCAGCCGAAATTGTGCGCGATCTTGTCCGCGGTGTCCGCTCCCTTTTCGATGCCGATGACGGTGACAGGCTTTCCGCCGATGGTGCCGATCCCGCCGATGACGGCAGAATCGTCCGAAAAGCGGCGGTCGCCGTGCAGTTCGATAAAGCTTTCCGTGAGCTTTTCTATATATTTCACCGCGGTGGGTCTGCCCTTTTCGCGGCTCTTCAAAACGATTTCGTATGCGTTCATTGCGCCATCTCCGTTGCATGGAATTTCAGGAGCGCGGCAAGTTTTTCCTTCATTTCACGGCGCTCCACAATGAGATCGGCAAAGCCTTTTTTCTCCAGAAATTCTGCCCGCTGGAACCCTTCGGGAAGTTTCTGGCGCATGGTCTGTTCGATGACGCGCGGCCCCGCAAAGCCGATGAGCGCCCCCTTTTCCGCCATGATGACGTCCGCCTCAAACGCAAAGGACGCGGACACGCCACCCGTGGTGGGATCGGTCAGTACGGAAATATACAGCAATCCCGCTTCGCTGTGCTTTGCGACCGCGGCAGACGTCTTTGCCATCTGCATGAGGGAGATGATCCCCTCCTGCATACGCGCGCCGCCGCTGAGGACAAACCCCACGACGGGCAGGCAATGCTCCGTGGCGTACTCGAACGTCTTTGTGATCTTTTCCCCGACGGTATGCCCCATACTTCCCATCATAAAGCGGTAATCCATGGAGAAAAGGGCACAGCGAACGCCGCCGATCTCCCCTTCCCCGCAGACGACGCCGTCCTGTTCGCCCGTCTTGGCGCGCAGGGAGGCGAGCTTTTCGTCATACCCCGGAAAGCCGAGCACGTTTTCGCCTATTACGTCGGCAAACAGTTCGGTGAAATTTTCCGCGCACATGGCGATGCGGTCGCGCGCGCTGAGTTTTTTATAATGGCCGCACTTGGGACAGACGCCGAAATTTTCCTTCATCTCGTCCGAAAGAATGATCTTGCCGCACTTTTCGCATTTCTCCGCAAGCTGATCGGGGATCTGCGCGTCCTGCGCGGGCTTGTTTTCGGGCGCGGGGGCATTTTCGTCCGTTCCTTCCAAGGCGTTTTTGGGTTTTCTGAAAAAGAACTTTTTTAAATCCTCAAAATTCACTTTCTATGCTCCTCACTGTGCAGGAGGTTCCCCTGCCTTACTTATAATTCTTTAAAAACTTTTCGAGGAAGTTTGTGCAGTAGCTGCCGTCCTTGAATTCCGGCTGTGCCAGAATGTCTGCGGAAAGCTCCGCGTTGGTGTGAACGCCGTCGATGACCAGCTCGCACAGCGCCGCCTTCATTTTGCGGATGGCTTCTGTGCGCTCTCTCGCGTAGACAATGAGTTTGCCGATCATGCTGTCGTAATACGGCGGGATCATATAATCCTGGTAGATGGCGGTATCGAAGCGCACCCACGGCCCGCCCGGAATGTGCATGAACTTGATCTGACCGCAGCAGGGGCGGAAATTGTTGCGAACGTCCTCCGCGTTGATGCGGCACTCGATGGCGCAGCCGCGGAAACGGATGTCCTCCTGCTTATACAAAAATTCGATGCCCGCCGCGATGCGGATCTGCCACTTGACGATGTCGATGCCCGTTACGTATTCCGTGACGGGGTGTTCCACCTGCAGACGGGTGTTCATTTCCATGAAATAGAAATTGTTTTGCTTATCCAGCAAAAACTCGATGGTGCCGAGGCTGGTATAATTGACCGTCTTTGCGGCGAGGACTGCCGCCTGCATCATCTTTTCGCGCACATCGGGGCGGAGGGTGACGCAGGGACTCTCTTCAATGAGCTTCTGATTTTTCCTCTGCATGGAGCAGTCGCGCTCGCCCAGGCACACGACGTTGCCCTGGTTGTCCGCCACGATCTGCATTTCCACGTGCTTGACGTCGGTGAGATACTTTTCCAGATAGCATTTTCCGTTGCCGAAGGCGCTTTCCGCCTCCGCGGAAGCGGTGCGGACGGCGTTTTCAAAGTCCTCTTCCTTCCAGACGATGCGGATGCCCCTTCCGCCGCCGCCTGCCGCGGCCTTGACGATGACGGGGTAACCGATCTGCGAAGCAAACTTCTTTGCTTCGGCGATGTCCGTGATCTCATCCAGCCCGGGAACGACGGGTACGCCCGCCTTTTTCATGGTGCGGCGCGCCTCGTCCTTGTCGCCCATCTTGGCAATGACCGAATAGTGCGGCCCGATGAACTTGATGTTGCACTTTTCGCAGAGCTCCGCAAAGCGCGGATTTTCGCTCAGAAGCCCGTAACCGGGGTGGATCGCCTGGCAGCCCGTGGCAATGGCGACGTCGATGAGCGCCGTCATGTTGAGATAGCTGTCCTTTAAGAGGGCGGGGCCGATGCAATAGCTTTCGTCCGCAAGATTGACGTGCAGAGCTTGCGCGTCCGCCTCCGAATACACCGCCACGGTGCGGATCCCCATTTCGTTGCAGGCGCGGATGATCCTGACGGCGATCTCGCCGCGGTTTGCAATTAAAATTTTACTGAACATAAAGACCTCATTCTCCGCGGAGCGTTTTCCGCGGCAAACCTATGAGACGTACCCGCCGGGGCGGCCGCTCAGAAAATTTTGAACAGGACCTGACCGAATTCGACCAGAGAGCCGTTCTCCGCGCAGATCTCCACGATTTCCCCGTCCTCTTCCGCAACGACGTCGTTCATCAGCTTCATCGCCTCGATGATGCAGAGGGTATCCCCCTTCTTGACCTTCTGCCCGACTTTGACAAAAGGTTCGGCATCCGGCGAGGACGCCGTATAGAAAATCCCCACCATGGGCGATTTGACGTCGCGGTATTTGTTGAAATCCTTGATTTCGGAAGCTGCCTGCGGTTCTTCCTGTTTGGACTCGGGCAGGCTGACATATTGAATGGGTGCGGGAGCGGCGGCAGAAGCGTTTTCCAGCTTGATCGCAAAATTTCCCTCGCTGTTCGATTCGGAAATTTCCATCTTCGCAAGGCCGCTTTCCTTAAAGACCGCTATGATCTCCCGTAACTTTTTCTTATCCATGTTCCGTTCTCCTTACTGTTGTGAAAAAATGCGTTCAATGCGGTAAACGGACCGAACGCATGGGCAGGCTTACAGCTTTTTAAAGGCAAGACAGCCGTTGTGACCGCCGAACCCGAGCGAGGTGGAAAGGGCATAGGTGAGCTTTGTGCTGACCGCCTCGTTGGGAGTGATGTCGAGGTCGCACGCCTCGTCCTTCACGCGGTAATTGATGGTGGGAGGGATGACTCCCTCGTCCAGCGCGAGAATGGCGGCGATCGCCTCCACTCCGCCCGCCGCGCCGAGCATATGCCCCGTCATCGACTTGGTCGAAGACACGTGCAGCTTGTATGCGTCCGCGCCGAACGCGCGCTTGAGCGCCGCCGTTTCCGTCTTGTCGTTGAGCGGCGTACCCGTGCCGTGCGCGTTGACGTACACGTCCCTGTCCGCCGCAACGCCGCCCTGCTGTGCGGCAAGCTCGATCGCCCGCGAAGAGGCGATCGCTTCGGGATTGGGCGCCGTCATATGATAGGCGTCGTTGGTGCAGCCGTAGCCCACCACTTCCGCATAGATCTTAGCGCCGCGCTTTACGGCGTGTTCGTACTCTTCCAGCATGACCACGGCGCCGCCTTCGCCCATGATAAAGCCTGCGCGCTCCGCGTCGAACGGGATGGACGCGCGGTTTTTATCCGTGCTCTGGGAAAGCGCCTGACAGCTGATAAATCCCGCAAAGCAGAGCGGGGTGATGGCGGCCTCGCTGCCGCCCGCGAGCATGACGTCCGCATAGCCGTGACGGATGGCGCGGAACGCCTCGCCGATGCTGTTTGTAGAGGTGGCGCAGGCGGTGACGATGCCGATGTTCGGCCCCTGCGCGTTGTATTTGATGGCAACCGTGCCAGACGCGATGTTGGAGATCATCATCGGCACGAAAAAGGGAGAGATCCTCGTCGGTCCCTTTTCGATGAGTTTGGTGTGCTCGGTGATCAGCGTCTGAATGCCGCCGATCCCCGAACCGATGTAGACGCCGAACCGATCGGGCGCGACGCTTTCCGCGGTCATGCCGCTGTCTTCGTATGCCTGCGTGGCGGCCGCCACCGCATACTGCGTGTACAGGTCGGTCTTGCGCACTTCGCCCTTGGGCATATACAGCGTGGGATCGAACCCGTGTACTTCCGCCGCAAGCGTGCATTTGTATTCGGAAATATCGAACTTGGTGACCGTATCGATCCCGCAGACGCCTGCCTTCATATTGTTCCAGGTTGTTTTTACGTCGTTGCCGAGCGGCGTGATGGCGCCCAGCCCCGTGACGACAACTCTTTTTTCCATAATTGATAGCTCCTTCGCGCTGTCGCGTAAAAGAAATTCTCCGGTATTTGTTCGGGCGGCACCGGTTCCGCAGCTTTCCCCTTTTTCCCCGATCTGTTTTAAAAATAATTAAAAATAATTAAAAAATTAAAAAATAATTAAAATTGAATTAAAATAAATTAAATAAAATTATTTTTATTTTAATTTTTATTTATTTCGGAATATTTTCCGATTTTTTAAAAGAACGAGGCGGGAAGCAAAGCGCTCCCCGCCGTGCCTTTAAATGTACATACCGCCGTCCACTTTCAGCACGACGCCCGTGATGTAGCGCGCGTCGTCGGAGACGAGGAATTTGACGGCATTGGCAATGTCCTTGGTTTCGCCCAGACAGCCGAGCGGAATGAGTTTGTACATTGCCTGTTTCTGCTCCTCGGTGAGTGCGTCCGTCATTGCCGTTTTGATAAAGCCGGGCGCCACCGCATTGGCGGTGATGTTGCGGGAACCGAATTCCTTGGCGACCGTCTTGGTCAGCCCGATGATCCCCGCTTTGGAGGCGGCATAGTTTGCCTGCCCCGCGTTGCCCATCATGCCCACGACCGAGCTGATGGAAACGATCCTGCCGTAACGCTTTCTCATCATGTACGGCGTGACGTGCTTGACCATGTTGAAGCACCCTTTGAGGTTGATGGAAAGAACTCTGTCCCAGTCCGCCTCTTCCATGCGCATGATGAGTTTGTCCGCCGTGATGCCCGCGTTGTTGACGAGGATGTCGATTTTCCCGAAATCCTTGACGATCTGATTGACCGTCGCCTTGGTTGCGGAAAAATCGGAAACGTCGCACTTATAATAGCGCGCGGTAACGCCCGCCGCCGCAAGCGCGTCCAACGTTTCCTGTGCCGCCGCCTGTTCGCTGTAATCGACAACGGCGATGTCTGTATGTTCTGCCGCGAGGGTGAGCGCGATCTGCGCGCCGATCCCCCTGCCCGCGCCCGTGATGAGCGCCACTCTGTTTTCTGCCATATCCGTCCTTTTTGCAACAAAAAAATTATTTTTGTTTAATATTTACTCGAAAAAGCGCGTTTTTCGCGTTCAGCCGCGCGCGACAAGTCCCGTAAGGACTTTTCCGGGGCCGACCTCGACAAACTCGTCCACGCCGCGCTCCTTCATGGCCGCGATCGTTGCGGTAAAGCGCACGGGCGAGCACATCTGCAGTGCGAGCGTGTGCGCAAAATCCCCTTCGTACGGCTTTGCCGTGAGGTTGGCGTACACGTCCAGACGGGGCGCATTCATCTTTAAAGAGCGCAAAAACTCTTCAAACGCCGCCGCCTCGGGCGAAAGTTCGGGACAATGGAACATTCCCGAAACGCGCAGTTTCATGGCGCGGCCGCCCGCCGCCTTGACTTTGGCGGTAAATTCCGCCTCCGCTTCCGCCTTGCAGGCGACGACCGTCTGCTTGCTGCCGTTGTAGTTGGCGGGATGGGTGTTCTCCCCGTCGCACAGCGCTTCCACCGCGTCGGGCGCAAGCCCGATGACCGCGATCATACAGCCGGCTACCCGCTGCGTATACGCTTCCATCAGCTCTGCACGCTTGCAGATGGTGCGGAACGCGTCTTCCTCGGAAAGCACTCCCGCAAAGCACAGCGCGGGAACTTCGCCCACGGAAAAGCCGCACACGCACTCGGGCGTGCCGATCTCCTCTTCCTTTGCGTACGCATAGGCGAGGTCTGCCAGAAACATGGTAGGTTGGGTGAGCAGCGTCCTGTTCAGCTCTTCCTGCGTTCCGCAGAGCATTTTCTCCACGGTGCCGGGGCGGATGCTCTCCGCCAGGTCGAACAGCTTTTTCACTTTGGGAAGGTCTTTTACGTCCGCGGCCATGCCCGGCACCTGCGCGCCCTGCCCCGCAAACAGAAAGGCTACACGTCCCATTTGACGCCCTCCATCATCTTTTCCGCCTTGGTCATGATCTCTTCAATGATCTCTGCGGCGGGCTGTTCCTTGTTCACCATGCCCGCGATCTGCCCCGCGAGGAAGCACCCTTCCGTCGCGTTGCCGTCCTTGGCGGCCTTGCGCAGGGAGCCTACGCCGTATTCTTCCAGCTTTTCGTCGGGATAGTTGGAATCCGCTTCCAGCTTGGCGTACTGGTTGGTGTATGCCGTTTTGATGGCGCGGACGGGATGCCCCAGCCTGCGGCCGGTGACCATGGTGGAAATATCCTTTGCTGCGAGGACTTTCCTCTTGTATTCCGCACTGACGGTGCATTCCGTCGCCACGAGGAAACGGGTGCCCATCTGTACGCCGCACGCGCCCAGCGCGAACGCCGCAACCATGCCTCTGCCGTCCGCAATGCCGCCCGCCGCCACGACGGGGATGCTGACTGCATCCACGACCTGCGGAACGAGCGCCATGGTGGTGAGGTCGCCGACGTGACCGCCGCTTTCGCCGCCTTCCGCGACGACTGCGTCCACGCCCGCGCGCTCGACCATTTTGGCAAGCGCCGTGGAAGCCACGACGGGAATGATCTTGATGCCCGCCTCCTTCCACATTTTAACAAAGCGGGAGGGATTGCCCGCACCCGTCGTGACGACGGGGACTTTTTCTTCCGCTACCATCTTTGCCACTTCCTCGACGTGCGGACTCATCAGCATGATGTTCACGCCGAAGGGTTTGTCCGTCATCGTGCGGCACTTTCTGATCTCTTCGCGCACCCAGTCCGCATTGGCGTTCATGGCGGAAATGATGCCCAGTCCGCCCGCATTGGACACGGCGCTCGCAAGAGAGGCATCGGCGATCCACGCCATGCCCCCCTGCATGATGGGGTAACGGATCCCCAGAAGTTTTGTAAGTTTTGTCTGCATTTTACTTGTTTGCCACAGCCTCGTCGATCTTTTCGATCAGTTCACCGACGGTGGAAAGCTGCATATTTTCGCCGAGGGAAATGTCGTATGCCTCTTCGATCTGCATGACGATGTCCACTTTGTCCAGGGAATCGAATTCCAGTTCTTCAAAAGTGGTTTCGGGCGTGATGTCCAGTTCTTCTCCCTTGCATTCGCTGAGGATTTCCTTCAATTTTTCCAACGTTGTCATAATTCAATACTCCTTATAGATAAAATTTTTGATTGTTGTGATCAGTCTTTTTTCCATTCCACGATGACGGCGCCGCTCGTGAGTCCGCCGCCGAACGCGACGAAGAGAAGCTTGTCGCCCTTGCGGAAGGTTCCCTTTTTGGCGTATTCGTCCAGAAGCACCATCACGGACGTGGCGGACATATTGCCGCAATCCGCAATGTTGAGCAGCACTTTGCTCTTGTCGATCTTATACTTTTTCAGGCTCGCATCGATGATGCGCACGTTTGCCTGGTGCGGCAGGTACCAGTCGATCTGCGCGGGGGTAAGATTTGCCCTTTCGCACACCTCCTCGATGTTCCTGCCCATGGCGTTGACGGCAAATTTGTACACTTCGCCGCCGTCCATATAGATGGCAAGCTTTTCCTGTTCGTACTCGTTGTAAGGACTGTTCAGCCCCTCGAAATTGGGCATACGGATGACTCTGGAATCGGGATTGGTGGACAAAACGCCCGCCAGCCTGCCTTCGCCCGCGCGGACGACCATGGCGCCCGTGCCGTCCCCGAACAGGACGCAGGTGGAGCGGTCCGTCCAGTCGACCAGCTTGCTCATCGCCTCCGCGGAGACGATAAGAACGGTTTTTGCCTTGCCCGAAGAGATGAAGGCGTCCGCCACTTCCATGGCATACAGCACCCCCACGCAGGCGGCGTTCAAATCGAACGACGGGGCATGACTGCCGATCGCCTCGCCCACGATGCAGGCAAGGGAGGGCGTGTAGGTATCCCCGCGCATGGTTGCGCAGAGAATGAGGTCGACATCCGCACCCGAAACGCCCGCATCTGCAAGCGCGGTCTGCGCGGAACGGATGGCGAGATCGTCCAGCTTTTCGTGCGTGAGCACGTGGCGGCGGCGGATGCCCGTGCGGGTATAGATCCACTCGTCCGAAGTATCCAGAAATTGTGCAAGGTCGTCGTTGGTGACTACCTTTTCAGGAAGGGCGCTGCCCGTTCCCGCTATATAAAAAGACATACGATTTGTCTGCCTCCCTGTATTGGAAAGGGCATACCTTTCCCTACATTCCATTATAGTAAATTTACGCTTTTAAGTCAAGCCTTCTTCCCTAAAAAGGTACAAAACCGCGGCAGAACGGGGCTTTTTGTTCAATAAAATAACAAAAATACGCGCCTGCCGCAAAAAGCGGAGGCGCGTGTGTGAGAAATCAACAATTTATGATTTTTTCGGAACGATGGCAAAGGAAAATTCCGCACTGGTGCAAAGCTTTCCGTTTGCTTCCAGCTTGCCCTTGGCAAAGCAGAAAATTCCCCTTCTCGCCGTGAGAGAGACGGTCATCACCGCCGTATCCCCGGGCAGGAGCGGGTTTTTGAACTTGACGTTGTTCAGCCCCGTGTACATGGGCAGACTGTCGTGCATGTCCGGGATGAGCGCCACCGCCGTCTGCGCGATCATCTCGCACTGGATGACGCCGGGAACGATGGGATTGCCGGGGAAATGCCCCTGCAGGAAAAACTCGTCCCCTTTCACGGTGTATTTGCCCACCGCTTCCCCCTGCTCGTTGACGTCCACTTCCTCGAGAAGGAGCATGGGCTCGCGATGGGGAAGAATTTTTTTGATTTCTTCTTTATTCATGAGTTTCTCCTCAGGAAACGATGCCTGTGTTCTCCCTGTCCTCTGCGAAGAGAGGCCCGTTGATGACGGGCAGCACGACGGGAGCCGCCATGGCGGCCGTGGTCAGCGTTGTGACCGCTGCGCGCAGATAGGGATACAGCAGAGCGGTACCCTCCACGACGACGGCGCGGCGCTCTTCCTCCGTGCTCGCTTCCGATTCAAATACGCCCGTATAGGTGACGTTCAGATCGAACGGCTTGGGAGAATCGTCCGTCTTTTCGATTTTGACCGTGAGAGTGATAAAGCACAATTTATCGTTTTCCACAGCGCGGCGCACTTTGCGCGAAAAGGTAGGCTTTAATTCCAGCTTGCCGTTCTGCGGGCGCACGGCGTTGAGTTTGATGCTCATTTCGTCTGCGCGAAGTCCTTTGAGAGTAAAATTCACTTTCTGCATATCTGTACCCCGTAAAAAAAGTTTGTGCGAAGGCATTCCGCCGCACCATAGGCAATGCGGGAGGCCGTATTCACTACCATCCATTTCTAATATTATACTTTTAAACGGCGGATTTGTCAATATTTCTTTACAAAAAGGCGGAAAAAAGTTGTTTTTCCCGCCCCTTCCGCCGCCTGAAACCTATTTTTCAACGGGCGCCCGCAAAGCTCTGCGGGCGCCCGTTTTGTTCCTTTGCCGAATCGGCAAAAACGTTTGCCGCTCAGATCCTTTTGAGAAGTTCCGCCTTTTTCTCTTCAAACTCCTCTTCGGAGATGATGCCCGCCTTCATCAGGCGATGCAGTTCCTCGATCTCCCCGATGGGATTGCGCCTGCTGACCCGCACGGGAACGGCGACCGCCGCGGCCGCCTGTTCCTGCCAGACGGCGCACTTTTGCGCGAGCCCTTTAAAGAGAATGCCGCGATAGAACAGCAGGATGAGCACCGCCGCGATCAGCAGCAGGATGCAGATGAACTGCGAGGGAGAGAGGGCAAACCCCGTGGAGCCCCTGTCGTCCCCGCGCAAAAATTCCATGCTGAAGCGGAACACCCCGTACGCGAAAAAGTAAATGAGAAGGTTGTAAGGCTTCAGCTTTTTGCGGAAGATGACCAGCACGAAAAAGAGCACAAATTCAAAGACGGACTCGAACAGCTGGGTGGGCAGAACGGGCAGGCTTGCGCCGTTTTCGCCCGGGTATTGCTGTGCGGCGAGGCTCCCTTCCGGAAAGATCACGCCGAAAATGCTGTCCGTCACCCTTCCGTAGCAGCAGCCGCCGCAAAAGCAGCCCAGCCTGCCGAACGCGTGGCCGATGACCAGCCCCGGAACGAGCAGGGAAAAATAGTAGAGCGCCCTGCCCTTCGCCTTGGGGACGAGTTTGTGGATGAGAAAGACGGTGAACGGCACGCCGCCCAGCACGCCGCCCAGCCAGGTGATCCCGCCGATCCTGATCTCCCCCGCCTCGATGGTGTGGAAGAGAGAGTTGAAAAACATGGCGGAAAAGCCCAAAAACGCGATGCCGATGATGGAAACAAACAGCAGTCTGTTGGAGGTGACGCGGTCCAGCTTTTCCCCTTTTTCCACATACAGGAAATAGGTGACGAAAAAGGCGACGATCCCCAAAAACACCATCAGAGAATACATGGGGATGTGGATCCCCGCGATATGGATTGCAGGTAACATTCTGTCTCCTGCCCCGCAGGCGGCGCCTGCGGGGCTTAAAACTCATTCGTTATTTATTCCAGATGACCCACTCGGAGCTGACCGAAGTGACGCCGTTGCCCAGAGCGCGGATCTGGATGGATACGATGTTTGCGTAGTTCGCGTCCGTGTACTGCGCGCCCTGCGTCTTTACCGTCTTCTGTTCGGTACCGTCTCCGTAAGTGATGATCAGTTCGTAGCCGTTGTTGTTTGCCACGGCCGACCAGGTGATCCTCCCCTCTTTGGAGATGGCAATGCTGCTCTGGTTGGGAGCATCCAGCAGGGTGATCTTTGTCGTGTCGTTTCCGCCCGCGCGCGGCGAGTCGATATAGTAGACGCCGTTTCCGTCGAAGCGGCCGCCCAGAGCGACCACGGCAACGGTGTGCGCGCCCTTGTTCCTTGCATTGTAGCTGTATGAAGCTTCCGTCGTGGCTTCGCAGACGATCACGTCGTTGACAATGTAGCGATACCCCGTATCCAGTTCGCGGCCGTTCGTATCGACCGTAATGACGATGTTGCCGTCCGGCTGATAGGATTCCTTGTCGTAATAGAAGCTGATCTTGGGAGCGGAGAGCTGGTTGACCACCTGTTTGAGCTCGAAGGGAGTGGAATCGATAAACGTATATCCGCCGTCGCCGATCGCCGTGACGGTGACCGTGTACGTCTTGATGCTGTCAAACGCGGGCTTGAATTCGTAAGCGGCCTTCCCCTCTTCCTGCTGAATGGTTGCGACAAGCGTTCCGTCCACATACACGGTATAGCTCTGCGCACCCGAAATGTGGTCCCAGGTGTACACCGTGTCCGACCTGACGACGTCCGGCGTTTTCAGTTTTTCGATGGAAACGGGGGTGGACAGATCGGAGTTGATGGTGTTGGTGCCGTCGCCGATGCACTTGACGTAGAAGGTGTAGTACCCCGCTTTCAGCGTGGAAAGATCCATGCGCGTGCCGTCGATCCTGCCGTCGTAGAGATAGCCCTGCCCGTCGTAGACCTGATAGGAAACGGCTCCCGAATAGTTTGCGGGGCGGTTCCACACAAGCTCCGTGGAGGTAAAGGTGGGATCGTTGAAGGTTACGGGCGCAAGCTTTGTGAAGAGCGCCGTGTTGGAGCGGTTGGAAGAAATAAAGTATTCGGTATGATCGGCATTCCATGTATCCGCGACCGCCTCGATGACGACGGTGACGGTGTCGACTGTGATGTAGTTGTTGATGTTATCCAACTGCGTGTCGTCGATCGGCTCGTTGCTGCCGTTGAAGTAAATGTTGTAGCTGGAAGCATTGCGGACGGAATCCCAGAGAAGCTGGCCCTCGTTGACCGTCGTATCCACGCGGATGCCCGTGGGAGCGCTGAGTTTGGTGATGCTGAGCGCCGCCGTATACGAGGAAGGAAGCACTTCCTTGCCGTTGCCGCGCGAGCAGACGGACAGTTCGTAAGAACCCGCCGTGGTGATCGAAGAGAGATTGTACTGCGCATAATCCACATTGCGCAGGGTGCCGATGTTGACGGTGTATCCGTTTGCCGAAGAATTGGCGTCCCACGTGACGACGCCGCCGCTGATGTTGACGTTGGTAGGCGCGGGAAGAACGGTGACGTCAAAGGTGAGCATATCCTTTGTGAGAGAGGAAAGGGTGACCACCGTTTCGCCGCCGATCGTCTTTACGCTGCCCTCGCTGGCAATGCCGTAAGTGATGGTGCGCTGGGCCATGCTGTCCTGTTCCACCACCTGCGTGACGTGCATGGACGGCGTGGCAGAAGTGATCTGCGTCTGCGTTCCGTCCTTGTACAGGCGGTAGCGCGAAGCGCCCGAAACGCTCGTATAGTAGACGTCGAAACCTTCTGTAAGGTCGGAAGCGTTGCTGGCGATAAAGTTCTGCGCATCCCTGTTGGGAGCGGCAAGGCGTATGACAGTGATGGGCGTGGAGAACGTAGAATTTTCCGTTCCCGTACCCGTGCCCGCGACAGACTGTACACTGACGGAATACTCGCCCACCTCGTCAAACCCGTACAGGAAAGAGGGCTGCGCGGAATCCGTGTAGGTATCGCTCTGCTCGCCCGAAGGAGTGGTGACGCGGATGTTGTAGCCGCTCACGTCGCCGTTGACGGCATTCCAGTACAGATTGCGCATGGGCGTTCCGTCGGGGACCTGGGCGCTGTCCCACAAAAGCTGGGGAGCGCGCAGCACGAAGAAAGACTGCTGATCCGTCCACGAGGAGAAATAAGTGGCTTCGTCGGACGCGACGGGGCGGATGCTCACGGTCTGCGAACTGCCCGCCGTGAGAGTGTATTGCGTTTCCGTCACGCGCTTTTCTGCCGAACCGTTGATGCGGATGAGGTACGCGGTGGCGTTGTCGACGGCGTCCCACAGAAGCACGCCCTCGCTGACGCGGATGTTTTTCACCTGGCCGAGGAAGAGAAATTCCTTTTCCTCGCTCTTGCCCGAAGGGAAGCTGCTCACGCCGTCCCCTTCCGCCGCGACTTCTACGGTGAAATCCAGATCCTGCGCGTCGTACAGAAGTTTTGTGGAAGTGCTCGTCTCGTACAGGCCGCCGTTGATGTAGACGGTGTATTCCCTTGCGGCGGACGAACCTTTCCAGGTGATGTACTGCCCGTCATACGCCACGTCCGTAGGCGAAGCGAGATAGGTCTTAGAGAGCGTTTCGCTCCAGAATGAGAAGTACGTATCGTCCGTGCCGTTGGATTTGATGCGGATCTGGTTGCGCTCGCCGTAGACAAAATCCGAAAATTCCGTGGCGGGCGTCACGGTCTGTTCGCCGTTGACTTCCACGACGTATTCGAGAGCGCCCACGACGGGAGTCCAGGACATTTTGCCCGTTTCGTCAAAGGTGACGTCCTCCGTCCCGATGGTTTCCAGACGGTAGAAAGATTTGGAAACGGATTCGCTGGTACCGTATTCATTTTCCGCGACAATGGAAAACTCGTACGTATCCGCGGGGAAGGAGACGGCGGGATAGCTCCTCGACGTCCCGTTGGGGACGGAAAGCTGCGTGCCGTTCACCGTGATGGTGTAAGAAGTTGCGCCGTCGGGCGCCGTCCAGGAAAACAGCGAGCCGTCGTACTTGATGGTGCTCGCGTCCACCGCCTGGGGCGGTTCTTTTTTCTCGCCGCAGGCGGCAAACAGTACCCCTGCCGCGGCAAGCACTGCCGAAACCGCCAGCAGGCAGATCATCTTTTTCAATCTTGCTGACATATTTATCCTCCTCTGCTTTATTTTATATTGTTTGTTGTATGTGTCCGATCACAGGAACCACTTTGCGTACAGAGTGATGTTGCCTGTCTCCGCGTACTCATCCGTCATGACGCCGTCGAAGGAGGTGACTTCGTTCCCCTCCGCATCGTACCAGCCGAGGAAGGTATATCCCTCGCGCGTCGGCACGTCCAGACTGATGGCCGTACCGTAGGTGATCTTCACTTCTTTCGTGCTCTGGCCGTCCCCGAACGTTCCGCCGTTTGCATCCAGCGTGATCGTGTAGACGTTGGGCGAGAATTCAGCCCTGTATCTGAGGTCTTCCCTGACGATCTCGTTTTCGTCAAAGTCACCCCCGTCGATGCCATCCCAGCCCGTGAAAGTATAGCCCGGCCTCTCGGGGGGAACGTCCAGCTGCGCAAGATGCCCGGGGGCGGTGCCGTATTCCACTTCCGTCCTGAAAATTACGCTGTTATCCCAGTTGTAGAAGGTCAGCGTACATTTTGCCACTTCCCAACGGGCGACCATCTGCAGGGAACCGCTTTCCGCCTGCTCCGCCAACGAAGCATCGAACACATTGAGAGAGTATCCTTCCCCGTCCGTACACTGCAGACCGTTGGTCAGGAACCAGCCTGCAAAATCGTAACCCGTACGCACGGGAACGGGCAATTCGTACCTTTCCCCGAAAGTAACGTAGGCGGTGTTGCCGTTGCCGAGAGTGCCTGCGCCAGGATTGAGGCGGACCGTGTATTGCCTGGGTTCAAATTTCGCGTACAGGTACTGATCGCCGTAAACGCCTGCGGGCAGCCTTTCGATGGGGGTGTCGGAGAGATCTTTTTCCCTGCACCAGCCCGCAAACTCGTAGCCCACGGGAATGACGGAAGGATCGGTGATCTCCTGCAGGATATAAGGAGAAGTCGAGGAATAGGTGTATTCGTCGCGCAGATAGACGATGCCCGAATCGTCCAGATAATAGTAGATCATATATTTATCGGCAGCTGACCACTTTGCATACAGATGCTGCGCATACAGTTCGCTGCCGTCCGTAAACGGCTGCATGAAGCCCGCATCCAGATACCACCCTTCAAAGGTGTATCTGCCCACAGGTTCCAGCCTGCCGAGCGTGACGGACGTGCCGCTGAGGTATGTCTGCTGCGAAGTGACGTCCGATTCGGGGCCCTGCGTATAATGCAGCGTGAGCGTGACGTATTCGCTCCAGATCGCGTACACCGTGACTCCGGACGTCACCCTGTCCTGACCGGAAACCGGATCGAAGATCTCTTTCTGATAAGACCAGCCGACAAACTCGCGCGAGCCGTCCCCTGTCAGCACGTCGGGATATTCGCTTTCAAACCTTGTGAACAAGTTTATGAACGTTTCGTTGTAACTGACGTCCGACAAAATGTACGCCATATTGTCCACTTTAAAGCTGACTTCGAGAGAAATGGGTTCATAGACGACAAGGAGTTCCGGCAGGAGATCCTGCGGATCGAAGCTATAGGAATACAGATGGAAATTTTCGCCCGTCTGCAGCGTGACCGTGTATCCGTCCCGATTCCTCAGTTCGGCAAAATTGTATCCCTCGATGGTCGGGAATTCGGGGACTTCGCCGATCGGCATACCGACCATGACGCTCATGGAATCGATCTCGGCATTCAGCTCCTGAGCTTCGCCGTTCTGCATGGTGACCGCCCTGAATTGGATCTGTCTCGATTCTCCGAAGTACAGCTCCGTGCAGTTTACATAGATCGTGGAGGGCAGATCCTCCGCCTTGATGTCTTTTATCAGTTTGCCGTCCGAATCCGCAATGCGGTCGGAAAATTCCCCGTTTTCATAACTTGTATAGAACCCTTCGATCTCATAATAATCGCCCGAGTTGTTTGTGGAAATCTGGGTGACTTTCGTCCCCTCTTCATACGAGGAGGTCGTTGAGGTCCCGATCTTGTCGCCCGCCGTGCTGTTGATCCAGATGAGATCCGCATCATATCTGGGTTTTGCAGGCTCCGTACAGGTGGACTGACAGTTGATGAAATTGCAGGTCATTTCGCTGCAGTCGCCGCCGCAGGAAAGGCCGCAATCCGTAAAACAGGTCCTGTTCAGGCCGCCGCAATCCGTCGTGCAGTTTCCGTTTTGCTGCGTACAGCCGTCCCCGAACAGGCAGGACGTGCAACCGTTGCAGTCCGGTTCACCGCAGGTGCAAAGTTCGTTGACGCAGCTGTCCAGATCGCTCAGACAACCCGCGCACACGCCGCAACCCGTCTGATCGCAGGCGCACGCCATCACGTCCGTCAGGAAACAGCCGCCCGTGAGCAGCGCCCCTCCCAACGCGGAAATCGCCATGACTCCCAGGCCACGGCGCGTTCTGAATAAAAAATTAAGTATGTCGTCAAGCTTCATTTCTGACCACCCACCAAAAAAATACAGACAAGCGCGGAAGTTTTTCTCTCTTTTCCGCATCGCCGCGCTCCCTTTTGAAAGTGCCCTGTCTGCGTTCGTCTTAACTTTTCCTTATTATAACACTTTGTATTATTCTTGTCAATGTTACAATGCGCATTTCCGTATGACAAAATTGTAAAAAATACAAAATTTTTTCATTTTGGACACAGAGATATAAAAACAAACTTAATAGACGTTTTCTATCGATATGCACATAAATGTGCAACAAAAAACCAAATTTTTGCCCTTTTTCGGAGAATTTTATGTCCGAAGCTTTCGATAAATTGCAGTAATTTTTCATCAACGTTCCCGCAAAAACACGTCCCTTTTACTGAAAACAAAATATTTGTTATCTACATATTTCAGAGTAAAAAAGCCTGCCGCCCGTGCAGACGCAGGCAGCCCTCCTGCGAGGGGCAGGAGGGCTGCAAAGAATTAGCCGATTTTCTTTTTGACAGGCATGGCCGCCTGTTCCGAAACAGACGGCATCCCTGCGGCCTGCCGTGCAGACGAGGAATTCCCGCTCGTCCAGCGGGCAACCAGCTGAATGGAACCCGAGGAAACAAAGCCGAGCATTTTTTCTCCGAATTCACCGAGAGATCTGCCCTCCCCGTCCGTGACCTGCGTTCCGTCGATGAGGAAACCATCCGCCGAACGTATAGCCCTCGCGCACGGGTACGGGAAGAGTAAAGTTTTCCCCGAAGGTGAGCGTGACCTTGTTTTCCGTCAGACTGCCGCCGCCCGCATTGAGCATGACCGTATATTGATTGGGCAGGAATTTTGCGTACAGGTCTATGTCGCCGTAAATCCCTGCGGGCAGACTTGAAACGGAAGCATCGGAAAGATCGGATTGTCTGCACCAGCCGTCAAAGGAATACCCTGCAGGGATCGCCGTGGGGTCGGTCAAAGTGACCAGCTGCGTTTCCTGCGTTTCCGAATAGGGATAAGTCATCAGCAGATAAGGCAATTAAAGAAAAGGATTTTCAGAACGGGTACAAGCCGTTTTGCCCGACAACAAAAAAACGGCGCCTGCTTTGGCAGGCGCCGCAAAATCTGTTATGTATCCGTCTTGAAAAAGCGTCAGTCCGCGTCCACGGGGATAAAGGCAAACTTTGTGACGTCGAACAGCCCTTTGTCCGAAAGTTTGATGGAGGGAATGACGAGGAGCGCGAGGAAAGAAAGGCTCATAAACGCCTCGAAGTCGCGGTAAATGCCCATGCCGTACGCGCTTTCCAGGAGCGCTTCCGACTGCGCGATGTACTCGTCGGCGGGGAGAGAGCTCATCAGCCCTGCAATGTCGAGAGAAAGCGACTGCGCCTTGCCCCTCTTCACCACTGCCATGCCGCCGCCGATGCGGCGCAATTCCGCCACGACGGCCGCCATGTCCGCATTGTTGTCGCCCAGCACGATGATGTTGTGCGAATCGTGCGCGATGGTCAGCCCGATGGCGCCGCCGTGCAATCCGTACCCTTCCAGAAGGCCCAACCCGATGTTGCCCGTGCCGTGGTGCCTCTCCACCACAGCCATTTTCAGAAGGTCCGTTCCTTGCAGACAGACGTCGCCGTTTTCGCTCTTCACTTCGCGCACGACGCGCTCGGTGACGACGTTGTCCTTGATGAGGCGCAGGACGTTTGCGCGCGTCCCCTTGAGTTTGAGGCGGAAGTCCTCCGCCTTCACTTCGCCCACGTGTACGGTATTTTTCACGGCGTCGGGCAGGAAATTGTGCGTTTCAAACAGCGCTTTCCCCTCTTTGGCAACGAGCTTTCCGCCCTTGAAGGTGCAGGCGCAGCGGAAGTCTTTCAGATCGTCGAACACGGCGATGTCCGCATCGTACCCGGGCGCGATGGCGCCCTTTTTGTACAGGCGGTAGCACTCGGCGGAATTGAGCGTTGCGGCGATGACCGCCCACACGGGGTCCATGCCCGCCGCCACGGCTACGCGCAGCGCGTTGTCCAGATGTCCCTTTGCTTTGAGGTCTGCGGCGTGACGGTCGTCCGTGCAGAACAGAAAGCGGCGCAAATTATAGGCGTTGACTGCCTTGCAGTTGGCCGCAACGTTGCGCGTGGCGGAACCTTCGCGCAGATGCACATACACGCCCTTGGAGACCTTTTCCAGCGCCTCCTCGGGAGAGGTGCATTCGTGATCGGTGGAAATGCCCGCGCTCAGATAGGCATTGAGCCCCTTTCCGTGCGTATCGGGCGCATGGCCGTCGATCACCTTATCGGCCGCGTGCGCCGCTTCCAGCTTGCGCAGGGCCTCTTTGTCCTTGTAAATGACGCCGGGATAGTTCATAAACTCGCCCAGCCCGTAGATGAAATCCTCTCGGATGTATTTTTCGGTATCCGCGCCCGTGAGGACGGCGCCGCTCGTTTCAAAGGCGGTGGCAGGCACGCAGGAAGGGAGCATGACCTTTGCTTCCAAAGGCGTGCGCGCGCAGGCCTGCGCAATGTACTGCGCGCCAGCAATGCCGCAGACGTTTGTGATCTCGTGCGGGTCGGCGACGACCGTCGTCGTGCCGCGCGGCAGGACCAGCTTGGCAAATTCCTCGGGCGAGAGCTGGGAGCTTTCGATGTGAACGTGCGCGTCGATGAGTCCCGGAACGGCGATCTTGCCCGAAATGTCGTATTCCGTTTCCCCTTCATATTCGCCGAAGCCGACGATCTTGCCGCCCTCTATGGCGATATCCGCCCTGACGATCTCGCCCGTGAACACGTTGACGAAGCTTCCGTTTTTTAAAACTGTTTCCGCCTTTTTGTTGCCGATGGCGGCGTCGATGAATTTTTCAAGCATGGTTTTTCCTCCGCGGAGAATTTTCTGTTTTGATTATATCATACTTTTCCGAAAAAGAAAAGCCCGCGCCAGGCTTTTGTGCCGAGGCGCGGGGATTTTTTTTGTTTTTACGCGATCAGTGCGTGAACAGGAAGGTGAACAGGAACACGAGGCTGAGGATCGCCGTAACAGGACTGATCTCTTTGACTTTACCTGTGCAGAGCTTGATGATCGTATAGGAGAGGAAGCCCGCCGCAATACCGTAAGAGATGGAATAGGTAAAGCTCATCACAGAGATGGTGAGGAATGCGGGAACAGCCGCTGCGGGATCTTTCCAGTCGATGTTCGTAACGTTACGCATCATGAGTACGCCGACATACATGAGAGCGCCTGCCGTTGCGCAGGAAGGAACGAGCGCCGCGATGGGGCTGAGGAACATAGCGATCGCAAACAGAATAGCGACGACCAAAGAGGTCAGACCCGTCCTGCCGCCTTCCGCTACGCCTGCAGAAGATTCGACGAAAGTCGTGACGGTGGAAGTACCGAGGATCGCGCCCGTGCAGGTTGCGATGGAGTCGCAAAGGAGCGCTCTCTGGATGTTTTTCACTTCGCCCGTTTCATCGAGCAGGCCGCTTTCTTTGCCGGCCGCCTGGCAAGTTCCCATCAGGGTACCGATGGTATCGAACATATCGACCATTGCAAACGCGATGAGCGCCGCGATAAAGTCAAAGATCTCCGCGCCACCTATACCTTTAAACCCTTCAATGAATACCTGTCCAAAGGATTCCGTACCAAACTTTTTGAATGCTGAAATGGGATCTTCAAATTTGATTTCATTGAAAACCGCTTCACAGGATGCAGAACCTGCAGCATATCCGATTCCGATAAAGATGTAATACAGGATGGCACTGCCGATGATACCAAAAACCATCGCCCCGCGAACATTCAGTTTGGAGAAAATAGCGATCATAAGTAAGGAAATGAAAGCAACTGCCGCTGCAATCATTGCTTCCCCACTTGTAGTAAACTTCAGCAAGTTAAAAGATACAAGAGTAACTTTTGTAGAAGTATCCAAAGCGACGATGCCCGCATTCTGCATACCGACAAACGCAATGAACAGGCCGATACCTGCAGGGATTGCAATACGAATCGATTCCGGAACGGAACGGACAATCGTTTTACGCGCTCCGACGATGGTTAAAAGCAGGAAAAGTATACCAGAGCAAAGCACAATGAGTAATGCGTTTGCATAAGAGTACCTACCGTCCATCCCAAGACAGATAGTGTAAACAAAAAACGCATTTAATCCCATACCCGGAGCCTGCGCGAAAGGCAGTTTTGCCAGGAATGCCATGAGAAGAGTACCGACGATCGCCGCAAGAGCGGTGACAATGTACATTGCTCCATACGACACGCCAATAAGTTGTTCGCCCGTTCCATACGGATTTCCGAACATATTGGCATTGACCATGAGGATGTAAACCATCGTCATGAACGTGGTCAGCCCCGCGAGCATTTCCGTCTTGAAGCTGGACTTCATCTTCGTAATGCCGAAGTAGTTGTCCACTTTTCCGAGGAAGCCCGTGTACTTGGTCTCTGCAACCGCTTCGCCGCCGACGTCCGCAGACTCTACTTTCGGCTCTTCGGTATTCTGATTTTCAACCATCTGAAACCTCCAAAAAGTATAAAATATTCTATCGGCCGCATTTTCAGCGGCTAATATCCGTTTTTTCCCTGAAAAGGGAAAAAGACAAGGCGCCTTGTCTTTTTATATTTTTCTCTATTTTATCACAAGTTTTTAACAAAAGCAAATACTTACGCTCATCTTTTTCGTTTTCGGCAAAAAAATGTCATATTCCGCCATGACACAAGCGCAAAAAGCCGCCTCCGCAGAGCGGAGGCGGCAAAAAATCAGATCTTACACTTTTCGGGAGCGGCGGGACGGTTGAATTCGATCCTCGTGCGGAAAGAATTGAACACCGCCAGCAGCATGACGCCCACGTCGGCAAACACCGCGAGCCCCAGGGGAATGAGATTGAACAGCCCCAGCGCCATGATGATCACCTTGACGGCAATGGAAAACACGATGTTTTCAAACACGATGACGCGCGTGCGGCGCGCCGTCTTTTTGGCAAAAGGCAGCAGGGAGAGATCGTCGCGCATCAGCACGACTTCCGAAGCCTCGATCGCCGCGTCGCTGCCGACGCCGCCCATTGAAACGCCCGCATCCGCCTGTACGAGGACGGGCGCATCGTTGATGCCGTCCCCCACGTACATGAGTTTGCCCTGTTCCTGCAGGCGCTGCGCCGTCGTCAGCTTGTCAGCGGGGAGAAGTTCGGCATACACGCCGTCCACGCCCACCTGTTTTGCCACCGCTTCCGCGCGGCGGCGACTGTCGCCCGTCAGCATATAGCAGGCGGAGATCCCCTCCTTTTTCAGCTGTGCAAGCGCATCGCGCGCGTTTTCCTTGATCTTGTCCTCAATGACCACGCAGCCGAGGTACTTTCCGCCCTTCGCAACGTAGACCAGCGTGCCTGCGTCCTCGACGTTTTGCACGGAAATCCCGTATACGTCCATCAGTTTTTTGTTCCCCGCCAGGACGCGCTCGCCGCCGATCGTGCATTCGATCCCGTAGCCGGCGCGCTCCTGAACGTCCGTCGCTTCATACTTTACGGGCAGGTCGCGGAAGGCTTCCGCCAGCGGGTGAGAGGAATTTTTTTCCGCCGCGGCGGCAACCGCAAGCAGCAGGCCTTTGTCCTCGCCGTACACGTTTCCGATGACGAAGTTTCCGTAAGTTAAAGTGCCCGTCTTGTCAAAGGCGGCAATGCGCGCGGCGGCAAGCGCATCCAACCCCGTGGAGCCCTTGACCAGAACGCCGTGTTTTGCCGCAAACCCGATACCGCTGAAATAGGAGAGCGGCACAGAAATGACCAGCGCGCACGGGCAGGAGATCACGAGAAAGACGAGCGCGCGGTTGACCCAGCTGCCCAGATTGGCGACGTAATTTCCCGTAAACACGGGCGCGAGAAAGGCCACGAGAAGCGCCGCAATGCAGACGACGGGGGTGTAGATCCTGGAAAATTTGGTGATGAACTGCTCGCTCTTCGCCTTTTTGGAGGTGGAGTTTTCCACGAGGTCGAGGATCTTTGCCACCGTGCTTTCCGAATAGTCCTTTTCCGCGACCACTTCGATGACGCCGCCGACGTTGATGCAGCCGCCCAGCACCTTGTCCCCTTCCCCGACGTCGCGAAGCATCGCTTCGCCGCTCAGAGAGCGGGTGTCCAGGGAAGTCCTGCCGCGCACGATCACGCCGTCCGCGGCGATCTTTTCACCCGCCTTGATCAGCAGGCGGTCTCCCTTTTTGATCTCTTCGGGCGGGACGATCTTTTCTCCCTGTTCGGTGAGGAGAGTCGCCGTTTCGCTCTTGAGCTGCATGAGCGACGCGATCGACCTGCGCGATGCGCCCACCGCGACCGACTGGAGCAACTCGCCCAGACTGTACAGCGCCATGACTTCCGCCGCCTCGGCATACTGCCCCAGCGCGATGGCGCCGATACTGGCGACCGTCATGAGAAAGTTTTCGTCAAAAATTTCCCCGCGGGAAAGGTTTTTCACCGTGTTCCACAAAATCTTCCAGCCGACAATAAAATAGGAAAGTCCGAACAGGATATACTGCGCAATTTCCGCCGCGAGGCCGGAGGCAAGCTGTTCCAGCACGATCCCCGCCGCCAGAAAGACGAAGGAAAGCGCCACGCAGACGATCTCCGTTTTATGCGCAGCCGCCAAACCTGCGCGCGAAGGCTGCTCCACGACGCGCACGTCCTCAAACCCGTTGATCTGTTCGATCGCCCTTTGATAGGACTTCTCCCCGTCGCAATCCAGACGCACTCTCTGCCGCACAAAATCCACGTGCGCAGAGGAAACGCCCTCCGTTTTTTTCAGGCGATCTTCCAGCTCCAGCGCGCATTTGCCGCAATCCAGACCCGTGATCTTGATCTCTTTGTTCATACCGTCACTCCTTCGGCTCACAGTGCAGGTGCGCCTTGCTCATCAGAATAATGCTGGCTATGTGTTCGTCCGCGATGGAATACAGAATATTTTTCCCCTCCCTGCGCGAACGGATGATCTTTGCATCTTTCAACAGGCGAAGCTGGTGGGAGACGTTGCTCTGCAACCCGTCCACCGCGTGCGCAATGTGATAGACGCACATCTCCCCTTCCATCAAGGCAAGCAGGATCTTCATGCGGGAAGGTTCGCCGATCGCCTTGAACGCCGCGCACATCTGCGCCACGTCCTCTTCCTTCGGCATCGCCTTTTTCGCGCGCACGGCAAGCATTTCATGCTCGCACGCTTCCAACGCATTCTCTCTTTCCGCCATAACGCCCTCCGTTAAAATTGGTTTACATATTAATTTCTTTTCATATATTAATACTTTCAGAATCAAATGTCAAGAAAAATGACAAAATAAAACCGCTACAACTTTGTAGCGGTTTTAAAATTTTACTTTGTAAAAGCGCAGGCCTTGAATCAGGACGGAAGAGCCGCGGAAAAGGACGAGGAGAACACCCTGCCGCTGAGATAGGAAAGCCTGCCCTGCAGCGTAAAGGCGAGGGAGCTTGCCACGAGGATCTGCCGTTTTACGTGGTATTTCCGGTTGAGGACTTCGTCCCCGTACTTTTCATCCCCCGCCACGGGATTGCCCAGAAAAGCGAGGTGCGCGCGGATCTGATGCGTCTTTCCGCTGTGCAGGCGGATCTCCACGAGGGAATATTCTCCGTGGTCCTCGAGCACGCGGTATTCCGTGAGGATCTTTTCCGAGCCGCGGACGGGTTCGTCAAAGATCTTGACGCGGGCGGCGCGCTCGTCCTTGACGAGATATGCCGCACAGACGGCGCTCTTGCGGCGGAAGGGATGAAAACAGATCGCACGGTACACCTTTTCCGCGCGGCGTTCGCGGAAGGCGGCAAGCAGCTGTTTTTCCGCTTCGTCGTTGAGCGCAAAGCACATGACGCCGCAGGTGTTTCTGTCCAGACGGTGTATAAATTTGGCGCCGCAGGCGCGGAAAAGATGTTCGGCGAGCGCCTCCGAATTGACCCCCGCAAACTTATCCACGACGAGAATATTTTCGTCGCGGTAGATCTCCCGATAAAAGACGCGCTCCTCGTCCTTGGCGGTGGTGTAATAGACGACCTCGTCCCCCGCTTCGAGGGGGACGTTTTTGCTCACCCTTACGCCGTTGACGCGCACATCCCCCGCGCGGAGCAGGCGGCTGAGGGCAAAAGAGCCCTGCGGATAGTGTTCATCGGTGAAATCTCTTAAATTTTCCCTTTTTTGTACCGTGAATTTTTGCATGACGTTTTCCTTTCAGCAAGATCCCCGCCGCAACGGGCAGAACCAGCGCCGCAATGCACGCGACGAGTGCGCCGCCCGCAAGCAGAGCGTATAAAAGATAGGCAGCGCCGAACGCGGTTGCCGTCTGCAGAGCGGCGATCTGCAGGGCGCGGCGCAGGCCCAGTTCCTTGGCGGTGGCGGCTATGGCGGATACGCAGGGGGAACAGGTCATCATAAAGAGCAGAAACGCCGCCGCGGAAGAAGCGCTCATCGCCTGCGTGAGGTTTTCCCCGTAAAAGAGAGCCAGCGTCCCCGCGACGCTCTCCTTGGCGACCAGCCCCGAAAAGGCGGCAAGCGCCACCTGCCATTGCCGTATCCCCATGGGATAAAACAGCACGCAGAGTCCCCTGCAAAGCAGGGCGAGAATGCTGTTTTCGCTGTCGGCGCCCACGTATTCAAAGGTGAACGAGAAAGAGAGCGCAAACCACAAAACGACCAGAAAGGCGGCAACCACCGTGACAATTTTTATTATAAACTGTTTGAGGGAAAATAGCAACGATTTTGCGGCCACGCGCAGGCGGGGGCGCTGTAAATGCGCTATTTCGAGGATAAAGGTCTCCTCCCCGCCGCGCAGGGCGAGCGCCGCCCCGAACGCGATGAGTACCCCCGCAAAGTACACCGCGACGACGGCAAAAAAAGGATGCGCAAAAAAGGCGGAACAGAGGGTGAGATAGACGGGCATTTTTGCACTGCAGGAAACGTAGGCGAGGATGCACACGACGCGCGTCTGCAGGCTCTTGTTTTCCAGTCCGCGGGTGGTGAGAATGGCCGTTGCCGTACACCCGAACCCCATCAGCACGGAAAAGACCGCCCTGCCCGTCAGACCCACGCGGGAAAACAGCCCGTCCGTCATAAAGGCGAGAGAGGAAAGATACCCGCTCTCCTCCATCAGAAAGAGGGCGAGATACAGAATAAAGATCTGCGGCAGAAAGGACAAAAGCATCCCCACGCCGGAAAAAAGTGCGCGCACAAATTCCCCTGCCGCGACCGCGCCCGCAGAGCGGATGCTCTCCGCCAGAAGATCGCCCAGCGCGGAGATCGCGTTTTCCAGCAGATCTTTGCACAGCGCGCCCGGCATAAAGGGTGCAAAGGCGAAAAAGAAGGTGATAAAGAGCAAAAACAAAAAGAAAGGCAGGGCAAAGTATTTATTGTAAAAGAGCTTTTCCAGCCTGCTCTCCTCGGCCGTTCCCGCAGAATAGACGCCGGAAAGCACGTCCTGCCGCGGAGGAGCGGCGCGGCGGGGCGCCCCCTCTTCCAGCGCGCGGCGAAGGCGCGCAACGTCCCCCTTGCTGTGCGAATCCACCAGCAGCACGGGAATGCCCAGCCGTTCGGAAAGGCGTTTTTCGTCCAGAAAACCGCCCCTGCGCCGCAAAAGATCTGCCATGGTAACGACCAAAAGGACGGGCGTTCCCTGCGCCAGGATGTCCCCCAACAGCGCGAGAGAGCGGGGAAGGGTGAGCGCGTCCGCGACGCACACGGCGGCGCCGAAACTGCCGCGCAGGGCGGCGCTCGCCTCCTTTTCTTCCAGCGAATACGCCTGCAGGGAATACACCCCGGGGAGGTCGGTAAAGGTGACTTCCCTTTTGCCCAGTTTTGCGCGGCGGGACAGGGCGCCCACCGTGACCCCCTGCCAGTTGCCCGTGCGCGCGTGCGCGCCCGTGACCGCATTGAACAGAGTGGATTTTCCGCAATTCGGATTTCCCGCAAAGAGAATGTTCACGGCAGCACCTCCACAAGGATCCTGCGCGCCGTTTCCGCGCGCAGGGCAAAGCGGACCCCCTCCGCCTCAAACATCCGCACCCCGCCGAAAGGCGCGACGCGAACCACGCGCACCCTGCGCCCCTCCGAGAGGTTGAGCGCCTTTAAGCGAAGCCGTACGAGGGGCGGCAGATCTTCCTGCAAGATGACGGCGGTTTTGCCTGCTTGTACCTGAGATAAGTCCATGCGATATTGTATGCCGCACCCCCTCCCGCTTATGAATGCCCCCTTTCCCTCAAAGGATTTAAAAAAGCGGACAGAAACGCAAATGCGTTTCTGCCCGCTGCGGCGTTTAAAAAAATACGGCCCCGCACGCTGTGCGGGGCCGTGAAAGGCTGAAATTATCTGCCTGCGCGTTTGTTTTTGAGTTCTTCTTCACGCGCCTTGTCTTCTGCCACCTTATCTTTGGGCTTGACGACCAGCAGGACGACGATGCCGATGAGGCAGAGCACGCCGACGCCGAGGAAGACCACGGAAAGGATGTTGTTCTGCAGCCAGTAGGTGGTGCCGGGAATGACGACCGCTTCCGCCGTGATACCGATGATCTGGTAAGCGGAGGGATAGGAACCGTCCTCGTTCTGGGTGATGCCGCTCTGATCGTCCACCGTCACCTGCACTTTGTAATATCCCATCTCCTGCGGCACAAAGCTGAGGGAGTTGTCGGGATTCCAGTTGTACAGGTTGTCGCCTTCGTCATCGGCGAGAGAGGAATCGTACTTGGAGATCTCTTTCCAGGTGCCGAGGGTGTTGGTGCCGTCCGCCTGTTCCGCTTCCTTGATTTGGGAAATGGAGGAGACGGTGACGCCGCTGTTGGCTTCAAACAGGAAGAGTTTGTATTCCGTCTTGTAGCCGCTGAGCGCGATGATCTCGAAATCTTCGACGGTGTACGTTGCGTCTCTGTAACCCGTTTCCGCCTCTTCCGGCTCCTCGATGGATGCGCCGTAATAGCGGACGCTGAAGGTAAACGTGACCAGGTTTTTCACATCCCAGACGTTGGAAGAAGAGACTTCTTCGGGACGGTACGTTCCGTCCGCCTGTTCGATGAGGCCGATCATCACGTTGCCCGCGCTGTTGGTGGGAACGACGCGGAACGCGTAATCCCCTTCCGTGCTGACGGGGATGCGCAGATCGTCGTATTCACCCGAAACGGTCTGGGTATCGCTGGTGTTGGTGCGGTAATACACGGTGAACTTCATGTCCGTGTAGCCGCAGGAATCGTCGGAAATGTATGCTTTGAGGGAAGGAATGTAGTAGTAAGCGCCGCTGCCGACCTGGATGCTCTTGCCGTCTTTCAGAGCGGCCTGCGTGACGGCATTCTGGTATGCCGTGATGTTGTCGGCATATTTGTTGTCCGCGTCCACGGCGTTGTCCGTGGTGGAAACAAACTGCACTTCGGGGGTGGTTTCCACGCTGTTGGGGTTGACCATGTTCAGCGTGCCGCCCGCGTACCATTCGATGAAGTAGTAGCCGCTGTTGGAGTTGCCGTCCGTCAGACGGAAGGCAATGCTCAGCGCGCCGCCGTCAATATTGTTGTCGGGGAAATCCGTCTCGTTGAAGCGCTTGTCCGAATCCAGATCGTTGTATCCGACGAGTTTGCCGTCTTCGTCAAACTTTGCCGTCACTTCCTCTTCGCCGTCCATGACGGGCATCCCCTCCACGAGATAGTAGCGCGTGGTGGTGATGGAGGTGGAGCAGACATCGATGGCGACGTAGTCGAAATCGATCTGTTCGCCGAGAACGAGCTGTTTGATCTCGCTGTTGATGACCAGAGCGGGAGCCACGTTGTCCGAAATCTTCTCATCCGCGTCGAGCAGGAAACTCTGTCCGTTGAGTTCCTTGACCGAGAACAGCACATCCTTTCCTTCCGCCTTGAAGGTGAGCGGCGTGATGGGCGTGGTTGCGGAAGAAGAAGCATACTGCGCATAATATTTGCCGACGTTGGCAAACGTTCCCGTCACCGTATCGGTGCCGTCGGAAACGCTGACGTCGAAGTTGCCGTTGCCGTCGTCGCCCGTAAAGGAAATGGTGAGATCGGCGGCGGAAAGAGCGACTGCGCCCTCCGCATCGTTGACGGAAACATTGACTTTTCCGCCGTCGGCAGGCGTGAACACGACCTCATTGACCGTCTTGCCTTCCTTGCTCATGCTCATCTGCGTGCTTTCCATCGCCACCGTGAAGGAGGTGAAAACGGAATCTGCCAGAGAGAGTTTGAGAGTGAAGTACTGCGCCGCGCCGGCATCGGTGACCGTCTTGTTTTCGGCGTCTGCAAAGGAGTACCATTTCAGCGCAAGGTTTTTGCGCAGGGTGACGGTGCCGCCTTCGCCCAGCTTGTAGGTGAGGTAATTGTCCTCGCTGTCCTCTTTGGTTGCGCCGCTTGTGGTAAACACGCCCGAATAGGTAACGTTTGCCGCAGCACCCGCGCCCATAAACCCGACGGACAGGCAAGCTGCCGCCACGCAGAGCGCAAACGCAACGATCAATGCAAGTATGCTGACTTTCTGTTTGTTCATTCCCTTTGCTCCAATCCTCATATTGAATGGGCGCGGCGCACGTTGCGCGCTTTGCCCTCAAAAATGCTTGTACCTGTTTATTGTACCTTATAAAGGGGTTTTTGTCAAACGCATTTTTTTGCTTTCAACAAAATTTTACTCTTTTCTTGTGCAGGAAAGGAAATTTTTTCCTGTCCGTCACAATTTGAGCGCTTTCTCCACGTCGAAATACTTCCACGGCGAAGCGTCTACGGGCGGTTCCGCCATGAAGCGCATCCGCTCCTTGGTGACGGGATGGGTGAACGAGAGAGAGTATGCCCACAGGGCGAGCCCTCCCTTTTTGGCGTTTTCCCCGCCGTAGCGCATATCCCCGTAGACGGGCGTGCCGATGCCCGCCATCTGCACGCGGATCTGGTGCGTCCTGCCCGTGTGGAGCTTGACGCGCACCAGCGAACAGCTCCCCTTCTCTTCGAGAACTTCGTATTCGAGGGAAGCCATTTTGGCGCCGTCCGTCGTCTGCGGACAGATGTACACCATGTTATTGACGGGATTCTTTTTCAGATAGTTGACGAGCGTGGCGCGCTTTTCCGCGGGCGAACCCACCAGAACGGTGAGGTATTGCTTTTCAAAATCGCCGCCGCGCATCTGCTCGGCCAGGCGGGACGCCGCCTTGCTGGTCTTGGCAAACACCATCACGCCGCCCGTGGGACGGTCGAGGCGGTGGATCAGCCCGATGTACACGTTGCCCGGCTTTTCGTATGTCACTTTGACATAGCGGCGCACCGCTTCGAGCAGGCTGTCATCCCCGCTCTCATCCCCGCAGGAAGGCACTCCCTGCGGCTTTAACACCACGATGATGTGATTGTCCTCATAAAGTATGGTAAGGTCATTCATTGACGAACATTCCTCCCGCGCCGCAGGGCAGAGGGATGCCCTCTTGCGTGGCGATCCCTACCTCATAGGCGTCGATTTTTCCCTTCCGCCCCGAAAGGCAGAGTTTTAAAATGTTGTGCAAAACCATGGGCTGCAATCCCGTGGTATAACTGTTGATGAGAAAGAAGAGCGGATCTTCCGAAAGCACCTGCGTACACAGCTGCACAAAGGAATACAGGCTGTCCTCGATCTTCCACAGTTCGCCGCCGGGGCCCCTGCCGTACGAAGGCGGATCCATGATGACGGCGTCGTAGCGGTTGCCGCGGCGGATCTCCCGCCGGACAAACTTTTTGCAATCGTCCACGATGTAGCGGATCCCGCTGTGGATACCCGAGAGGCGGGCGTTTTCTCCCGCGCGCTCCACCATGCCCTTGGCGGCGTCCACATGGACGACCTCCGCGCCCGCCTTGGCGCAGGCGACGGTGGCGCCGCCCGTGTAGGCGAACAGGTTGAGCACCTTGATTTTCCTGCCCGAACCCGCGATCAGAGCGGACATTCTGTCCCAGTTGACCGCCTGTTCGGGGAACAGCCCCGTGTGCTTGAAGCCCATCGGCTTGATCTTGAACGTGAGGTCGCGGTAGCTGACCGTCCATTCTTCGGGCATGGGCTTGCGGAATTCCCATGCGCCGCCGCCCTTGTCGCTGCGGCGGTACACGGCGTTGATCTCGGGATAGGAAAACAGATCGCGCTGCGCCTGCCAGATAACCTGCGGGTCGGGACGGAGCAGAACGACGTCCTTCCAGCGTTCCAGCTTATACCCGTCGCCCGTGGCGAGAATGGTATAATCCTTCCAGTTTTCTGCGATACGCATAATTTATCTCTTGACGACGGTGAGCGTCACTTTGTCCTTGCCCAGCTCCCAATCCTTGGTGTAGCCTTCGGCGCTGCCCTCCTGCACGCTGTCCGCGAGGACGACGGCGGCGATGGCATCCTTGTGCGATGCGAGCACCTGCTTTGTCTGCCCTTCCGCCGTGTAGTACACGTCGATGCGGTCGGTCACTTCAAAGCCCGCTTCCTTGCGCATGGTCTGCAGTTTGGAGATGAGTTCGCGCTCGGTCCCCTCGTCGATGAGTTCGGGGGTCAGCTTGGTATCCAGAGCCACGGTGATGCCCTTGTCGCTTGCGGAGACATAGCCCGCCGCGCTCTCGGTGGAGATGAGGAGGTCGTCCTCGGTCAGTTCCACTTCCGCGCCCGAGATCTCCGTTCTGAACGTTCCGCCGTTTCTGACGGCGGCCACGACGGCGGCGCCGTCGCACGTTTCGAGGAAGGAACGGATCCCGCCCAGAAGTTTGCCGTACTTGGGCCCCAGCGTCTTCATCTGCGGTTTGAGTTTATAGGTGATCAGCGCGGACGCGTCCTTGCTGAGCGTCATTTTTTTGATGTTCAGCTCGTCCAGGATGACGCCCTGCAGTTCCTCGTTGAGGTCGAGGTCGCGCTCGGTGGCGACGATCATGTTGGCGAGCGGCTGGCGGTTTTTGAGCGATCCCGCATTGCGCGCCGCCCTGCCCAGCACCACGACTTCCAGCACCGAATCCATGCCCTTTTCGAGGTCGGGATCGATGGCCGTTTCGTCGCAGACGGGGAAGGAGCACATATGCACCGATTTGGGCGCGTCTTTATAGAAATTGGGAACGAGGTTGCGGTACATCTGTTCTGCAATAAAAGGCGTGTACGGCGCGGTGAGCTTGGCGAGCGTGACCAGGACGGTGTACAGCGTGGTGTAAGCCGCCGCCTTGTCCTCCGTCATCTCTTTGCCCCAGTAGCGTTCCCTGCCGCGGCGGACGTACCAGTTGGACAGGACGTCCACAAAATCCTGCAAAGCGCGCGCGCTGTCCGTGATGTCGTATTCGCTCAGATCTTCGTCCACCGTCTTGACGAGGGTGTTCAGCTTGGACAGGATCCACTTGTCCATCAGCGTGAGTTTGCACTTTTTCAGATCGTATTTGGAAGGATCGTACTTGTCGATCTCCGCATACAGCACGAAGAACGCGTAGGAATTCCACAGCGGGCCCATGTAGCGGCGCTGTGCCTCGGACACCGCTTCGGGATAGAAGCGGGAAGGGATCCACGGCGCGCTGGAGGTATAGAAATACCAGCGGACGGCGTCGCTGCCCTGCTTGTCGAGCACGCTCCAGGGATCGACGACGTTGCCCTTGTGCTTGGACATCTTGACGCCGTTTTTGTCGTTAACGTGTCCCAGCACGATGCAGTTTTTGAAGGGAGCCTTTCCGAACAGAATGGTGGAAATGACGAGCAGCGTATAGAACCAGCCGCGCGTCTGGTCGACCGCCTCGGAAATGAAATCGGCGGGGAAAGTTTCGTCGAACAGGTCTTTGTTTTCAAACGGGTAATGGTACTGCGCGAAGGGCATGGAACCCGAATCGAACCAGCAGTCGATGACTTCGGGGGTGCGCTTCATGGTGCCGCCGCACTCGCACTTGAAGGTGCAGTTGTCGATGTACGGGCGGTGCAGTTCGATGTCCCCTTCGATGCCGCACAGCTCTTTCAGCTCCTGCTTGCTGCCGATGACGTGTACCTTGCCGCAGTCCGGGCAGACCCAGACGGGCAGAGGCGTGCCCCAGTAACGGTCGCGGGAAAGGCCCCAGTCGATGACGTTTTCCAGGAAGTTGCCCATGCGGCCCGTGCGGATGGTATCGGGCATCCAGTGAACGGAATTGTTCGCCTTGATCAGCTCGTCCTTGACCGCCGTCACCTTGATGAACCAGCTTTCGCGCGCATAGTACAGCAGCGGCGTATCGCAGCGCCAGCAATGAGGATAGCTGTGCTCGTACACCATTTCCTTGAACAACAGCCCCTTTTCTTTGAGCATCTGAATGATGCCTTTGTCCGCTTTTTTGACAAACGTACCCGCAAATTCCTTGACGGCAGGCACAAAACAGCCGCGCTCGTCCACCAGGTTGACCACGGGCAGCGAATACTTTTTGCCCACGCGGTAGTCGTCCTCGCCGAAGGCGGGCGCAATGTGGACGATTCCCGTGCCGTCCGTCAGCGTGACGTAGCCGTCGCACACGACGTAGTACGCCTTTTCGCGGAAGGTGCCCTGCGCATAGGTGAAGAGCGGTTCGTATTCCGCGTATTCGTACTCCTTTCCCTTTTTGACGGACAGGAGCTTGTAATTTTCAAACAGAGTGGGCAGGAGCGCCTGCGCCAGAACGTAATGAGCGCCGTCCTCCGCCTCGATCTCCGCATAGTCCTCGTCCGCGTTCATGCAGAGCGCGACGTTGGAAGGGAGCGTCCACGGCGTGGTCGTCCAGGCGAGGAAGTAGGAATTTTCCAGTCCCTTTCTCTTGAAGCGCACGAACACGGACGTTTCCTTGACGTCCTTGTAGCCTTGCGCCACCTCGTGCGAGGAGAGCGCCGTGCCGCAGCGCGGGCAATAAGGGACGATCTTATGCCCCTTGTACAGGAGCCCCTTCTTCCAGATCTCTTTCAGCGCCCACCAGACAGACTCGATGTACTTGTCGTCGTAGGTGACGTACGGGTTTTCCATGTCCGCCCAGTACCCCACGCGTTCGGACATTTTTTCCCATTCGCCCTTGTATTTCCAGACGCTTTCCTTGCATTTTTTGATAAACGGCTCGATGCCGTATTTTTCGATGTCCTGCTTGCCGTCCATGCCGAGCATCTTTTCCACTTCCAACTCGACGGGCAGACCGTGCGTATCCCAGCCCGCTTTGCGCAGGACGTGCTTGCCCTTCATCGTCTGATAGCGGGGAATGATGTCCTTCATCACGCGGGTGAGAATGTGGCCGATGTGCGGCTTGCCGTTTGCCGTGGGCGGGCCGTCGTAGAAAGAAAACTCCTCTCCGCCCTCTCTCTCCTTCACGCTGTCCTCAAACACGTGCTCCTTTTCCCAGAACGCGATCACTTCCTTTTCGCGCTCGACAAAGTTCATCGCCGTGTCTACCTTGGAATAAAGCTTTTTCTCTGACATTGTTCTTCTCCTTGCGGTTCTGACAATTTTTACGATTTAAAAAATCCCCTCTCGTTTTCGGAAAACTAAGAGGGGACCACCAAAACATACAAACATACGCCCTTTTTGATAACGCGGAAGAAAGACCGCGCGCAAGACTACTCCCTTTTGCCGTTTCGCCCCGCGTGCTGAGAGGGGATACTCTGCCGCGCCCTGCCTTGCTCCCCTTTCACCTTGCGGGAGCTCTCTGAAAAAGCGGATCGCGGAGGCTTGTCCTCTGTCGTCGCATTTAATATATACTATTTTAACAAGTCCGCGCTGATTTGTAAAGCGATTTCATTAAAAATTGCATTTTTTCCCGAAAAGCAAAAATGCGGCCTCGGCGCTTGCGCCGCGGCCGTAAAATTATTTGGATTGCAGGGCTCCGTAGATCCACGAGCCGAGAGGGAAATGCGCGTTGATGGTTTCCTGGAAGGGATTTGCCCCGAAAACGTAGCGGAACAAATGCGTCTGCCCGCACAGATCGTACGCGGAAGAGACGGGCGCAAAGTCGGTAAAAGTTCCCGCAACGGCGCCGATGACGAGAAGCACGACCAGCGTGATGACCATGCCGTACATTGCCCCGAGAACGCCGTCGATGACGCGGAAAGAGAGAAATTTGCGCAGACTTTTCAAAATGGCCTTGACGATGGCCATGACGATCGCCACGACTATGGCAAGCCCCGCCCACACGATGACGGATACCGCGATCTGCGCAATGTCCGCAACCGGTTTGCCGAACAGGGTATCCCCGCCCGCCGCCCCCGAAAGGGCGCCTTCTATGGCGGCGGTAAGCCCCGCGTCCCCCAACTGCTGTGCCAGCTTGGGTTCAAAGTTCATCCCCAAAAAGACGATGATGACAATGTCCATCAGCCACCAGGCCCTGTCCAGGAACCCCTTTCTGTACCCGACAACGGCCATCACCAGCAGAAACAGGATAAAGATGACGTCAATAGCAATTTTCATAACTCTGAATTATTCGAGTCCGCCGTTATTCGTTTTTTTCCCCTTGAAGAACAGGAGGAAGAGAACGCGGACGAAGTTTGCGCCTGCACCGACCAGGAAAAGAGTGGTGAGCGCATTGAACTGCCCTACCCACCAGAAGATCAGGGTGAGGATGCCCGCCACGATGAAGGAAGTCCAGGCACAGAAAAGGTGCCAGCCCTTGCCGCGCACTTTGCCGAACATACTGAACAGGAGCGGGAATCCGAGTACCAGAAGCACAAAGTACACGGGGATCCCGAATTCCACAACGCGGTAGCAGACGGTGCGGCAGACGGATGCGAGCATCTCGTTCTGTGCAAACTCCACCGTCCTGATGTAGTCGAGGAATGCCTGCATCCGCTCGTTGCCGCCGTTGTTGAACAGCTTTTCATACAGGTACTTGAGGGAATCCAGCCCGCTGAATTCGTATGTACCCTTCATCCACGGCGTAAAGAAGAACGCGATGGAAAGCCCCAGCATGATGAGAGCGATGATGGAAATGACGATCCTGTTGGCGCTGCGCGTACGTTTTTTGGAAACGGGCGCACTCCTCTGTGCCGCGGGCGCCGCAGGAGCCGCGTACGGCTGCTGTACGGCATACGGCATGGGCGGATAGGTCTGCGCATAGTAGACGGGCTGGGCCGCCTGCGGTGCAGGCTGAGCCGCGGGCTGTTCCGCGCTCTTCTGGGCGGCAGGTTCCGCCGCAGGAGCCGCGTAATAGCGGGACTGCATCCCGTTCATGCGGTCGATCTCCCCGTGCAGAGCCTTGAGTTCCCCTTTCAGCTGCGCCACCTCGGTAAGAAGCTCGAACCGCTCCTTCTGAGAAGCTTCCGCCGCGGGCTGTGCGGCAGACTGGGCCGCAGGCTGTGCGGCAGGTTGAACCGCAGGCTGGGCGGCGGGCTGCGCGGCAGGCTGCGCCGCGGGTTGGGCCGCGGGCTGCGCGGAGGCAACCTCCTCCTTGTAAGCGTTCAGATTGCTTTTCATCTTGCTGAGAACGCTTTCTAAGTCCTCTTCAAAAAGATAACCGCAGTAAGGGCAGCGGACTTTGTCCTCGCCGGTCGCCTTTCCGCAATTTTTACAGATCTTCACGATGTTGTTTCTCCCTGTTGATCTTTCTGCAATTATTTTGTTTCCGCATAAACGGAACTGTGCTTATTACTATTATAGCTGTAAAGAGCGGGTTTGTCAATCCCACGCGCAAAAAAGTGATTTTTTGCAGCCAGAAAATTTTACCGGCCGCGCACATAGGCGCGGCCGTGCCGTCTTATTTTTTGTTGAAATTGTCTTTCAGGGAAACGATCTCGGAGAGGACGAGTTTGTCCCCGTCCGTGCATTTTTTGTAATATCCCGTGCGCATCAGCTGGAAGGGCGTTCCGTCCGCCGCCTGCGCAAGATAGGGTTCCACCTTCGCGGAAAGGATGGTTTCGCTGTCAGGGTTCATGCGCTCGGAGAAATCCTGGCCCGCGTAATCCGCGTCGCGCAGCAGGCTCTCGTACTGGCGCACTTCCGCGTCCACGCAGGTGTCCGCGTTCACCCAGTGGATGACGCCTTTCACCTTGATGCCGCTGGTGTCGTTGCCGCTGTGGCTTTCGGGAACATACGAACAGAGCACCTCCGTCACGTTGCCCTTTTCGTCCGTCACGACGTCGTCGCAGCGCACGATGTACGCGTTTTTCAGGCGTACGTACCCTCCTTTTTTCAACCGGAAGTACTTGGGCGGAGGGTCGAGGGAGAAGTCCGTGCTCTCGATAAAGAGGTGCTTGCCGAACTTCACTTTGCGCGTTCCCGCGGTCTCGTCCGTCTGGTTGACGTCGAAGTCCAGTTCTTCCTCCCCTTCGTAATTGGTGATGGTGAGTCTGAGCGGGGAAAGCACTGCCATCGCGCGCTCCGCGTGGGCGTTGAGATATTCGCGCACGCACGCCTCAAAATAGGAATATTCGCACTCGGAATTTGCCTTGGCGACGCCGATCCTCGAACAGAAATCGCGCACCGCCGCCGCGGGAATGCCGCGGTTGCGCAGGCCCGAAAGGGTGGGCATACGCGGATCGTCCCAGCCGTGGACGAGTTTTTCCTCCACCAGCTTTTTGAGGTAGCGCTTGCTCATCACCGTGTTGGTGATGTTCAGACGGGCAAACTCGATCTGGCGGGGCTTGGGAGAAAATCCGAGGGTGATCCCCACCCAGTCGTACAGCGGGCGGTGATCTTCAAATTCCAGCGTGCAGAGGGAGTGCGTCACACCCTGCAGATAGTCGCAGATGGGGTGCGCATAGTCGTACATGGGATAAATGCACCACTTGTCCCCCGTGCGGTGATGGGTGGCGTGCAGGATGCGGTAGATGACGGGGTCGCGCATATTGACGTTGGGCGAAGCCATGTCGATCTTGGCGCGCAGGCACTTTTCGCCGTCCTTATACTTGCCCTCTTTCATCTCCGTGAACAGGCGGAGGTTTTCCTCCACGCTGCGGTTGCGGTACGGGCTCTCCACGCCTGGTTCCGTCAGCGTGCCGCGCGTGTTTTTGATCTCTTCCGCGGAAAGGTCGCACACAAACGCCTTCCCCTCGCGGATGAGGCGCAGGGCAAACTCGTAAATGGTATCGAAAAAGTCGGACGCATAGCACTCGCGCGCCCATTCGTAACCCAGCCAGCGGATGTCTGCGCGGATGGCGTCCACAAACTCCGTCTTTTCCTTGGAAGGGTTGGTGTCGTCAAAAAACAGATTGCACTTTCCGCCGTAGCGCAGCGCCGTACCGAAGTTGACGAACATACTCTTGGCATGGCCGACGTGCAGGTAGCCGTTGGGTTCGGGCGGGAAACGCGTCTGAACGGCGCTCACCTTTCCCTCTTCGATGTCCTCGTTGATGATCTGTTCGATGAAGTTTGCCGCCTCTGCGACAGGTTTGAGTTTTTCTTCCATAAATTTCTCCAAAAAAGAAGTTTTACCAGAATTTTAATGCAACGTATGCCCGTTTTCGCGACGAAAGAATCAGGAAAGCCCTACCGTTTCTCCGCGCTCGTCCACGTCGATGTGCTCGGCGGCGGGATGCTTTCCAAGGCCGGGCATCAGCATGATGCTGCCCGCCACGGCGACGACGAATTCCGCTCCGCCCTTGACGATGATGTCGCGGACGTGCACCGTAAATCCCGTCGGGCGCGCCAGAAGTTTTGCGTCGTCCGAGAGGGAATACTGCGTCTTGGCGATGATGACGGGAAGTTTTCCGTACCCGCGCTTTTCGGCGTCGGCGATCTTTTCTTCCGCAAGTTCGGAGAAGGTGACGCCCGCCCCGCCGTACACGTTTTTCACGACGTCGGAAATTTTCTTTTTGATCGGGTCGTTCAGGTCGTAGGAAAAATGAAGTTCGCTCTTTTCCTGCGCCGCCGCGCAGACCGCTTTGGCAAGCTCTTCGCCGCCCTCGCCGCCTTTGAGGAACACGTCGGTAAACACCGCCTGCGCCCCCGCCTGCGCCACGCCGCGCATCACCGCCTCGATCTCGGCGGGCGTGTCGGTGGCAAAGCGGTTCATCGCCACGACGACGGGCTTGCGGTAGACGTTTTTCATATTTTCAACGTGCTTGTACAGGTTGGGCATTCCCTTTTCCAGCGCGGCAAGATCTTCCTGCGCAAGGTTCGCCTTGTCCGCACCGCCGTGCAGTTTGAGCGCCTTCACCGTCGCCACGATGACGATGCAGTCGGGCTGGATCCCCGCCACGCGGCACTTGGTATCCAGGAATTTTTCCGCGCCCAGATCGGCGCCGAATCCCGCCTCCGTCACCACCCAGTCGGCCAGCGAAAGAGCGGTATAGGTGGCGATGATGCTGTTGCATCCGTGCGCGATGTTCGCAAACGGCCCGCCGTGCACGATGGCGGGCGTGCCTTCCAGCGTCTGCACGAGGTTGGGCTTGACGGCGTCCTTCAGAAGGACGGTCATGGCGCCCTCCGCTTTCAGATCGCGCGCATAGACGTATTCGCCCTTGCGGTTTTCGCCCACGATGATGTTGCCGATGCGGCGCTTCAGATCTTTCAAAGAGGTGGCAAGGCAGAGGATGGCCATGATCTCGGACGCGGCCGTGATCTCAAAGTGCTCCTCGCGCTCCACGCCCTCCCCTTTCTGCCCGATGGTGATGTTGCGCAGGGAACGGTCGTTCATGTCCAGACAGCGGCGGAAATAGATCTTTTCGGGGTCGATGTCCAGCTCGTTGCCGCGGAAAATGTGGTTGTCCAGCATGGCGCAGAGCAGATTGTTGGCCGCCGTGATGGCGTGCAGGTCGCCCGTAAAGTGCAGGTTGATGTCCTCCATCGGAACCACCTGCGCATAGCCGCCGCCCGCGGCGCCGCCCTTGATGCCGAACACGGGGCCCAGGGAGGGTTCGCGCAGGGCAAGGCAGACTTTTTTGCCGATACGGGACATTCCGTCCGCAAGGCCGATGGAGACGGTGGTCTTTCCCTCGCCCGAAGCGGTGGGGTTGATGGCCGTGACGAGCACGAGCTTCCCCTTGCGCGCGGAAAAATCGGCGGTGATCTTCGCCTTATATTTTCCGTAGTGCTCGATCTGCTCTTCCTTTAACCCGAGCTTTGCGGCAATTTTGCCGATCTCCTGCATTTTGCATTGTTTTGCTATTTCGATATCGCTGAGCATCTCTCATCCTCCGTTTTTTAACCGTGTTTACAATCGTGGGGAAGGCGCAGTTTTTCCGCGTCCGAGACGAAGATATCTCCCTCCCGTTCAAAGCCGAACCGCGCAAGATCCTGTCCCCACACGTCCCGCGTAAAGACGCGCGCGATCCCGTCGTTCATGCACTTATTGATCAGCGTGCGCAGCATCAGCTCTTTCTGCGTGCAGTTTTCGTCGCAGACCAGCTCCCCTTCTTTCAGCCCGCCGCCAGAAACGTCGGTTCCGTCGCGCAGGCTGTAATAAAAAGTATAGCCCTCTTTTTGGCCCAATAATACGGATAACATAACAACATTATAACACAACTGAAAAATAAAGGCAAAAAAAGTTGTGCCGCCTTGCAAATTTATGGTATAATTTTTTTAAGGTTTTTCTCCTTGCGGGGAAAAACAACCCTCAGGAGTATTCTATGGATCAGGCGATTTTGCAGGCGCTGGAAAAAATACGCTGTCCCTTTCTGGACGTGTTCTTTTCCGTCTTTACCGCGCTGGGCGAAGAACTCATCATTGCGGCGATCATCGCCGTCGTGTTCCTCTGCTTTTCCAAGCGCACGGGCGAACAGGCTCTGCTCACCGTGATGACGGCAAGCTGTTTCACCACGGGGATCAAGAGCGCCGTGCGCAGGACGCGCCCTTACGCCGCAGGCGTCGTGGACAGAGTCCACGTGGACAACCCGCTCGTTTCCACCGCCGACCTCGACGCGGACATGAGCTTCCCCAGCGGACATTCCACGGCAACGAGCGGCTTTTTTGCCACCCTCGCCATCCGCCTGCGCAGGCCGCTCGCCATCGCGCTGAGCGCGGTGTTTGTCTTTCTGGTCATGCTTTCCAGGCTGTACCTCGGCGTGCATTACCCCACCGACGTGCTGACGGGGCTGTGCATCGGCGTCGCCTGCGCCTTTTTGTGGCAGCTGATCTACACGAAATGGTACGGCGCAAGGCTGTACGTCTATCTGGGCATCGCCCTGCTCACCCTGCCCCTGCTGTTCATTGAACGCACCGCCACCCATTCGATGTTCCAGATCTCCGCCATCACCCTCGCAACGGCCGCGGGGCTGTTGCTGGAAGAAAGGTTTTTCCCTTTGCAGGACACGAAAAACCGGCTGCACAGACTGTTCCGGCTCCTCGTCGCGGGCGGAGTCGCGGCGGCGTTTTTCCTGCCGCTGGAATTCCTCCTGTCCGAAGGGGAATGGTTCAGCTTTTTGAAATATTTTCTCACCCTGTTCGCAGGGCTGACCATCGCTCCCCTTTTGTATAAAATCTTGAAGATATAGCCGCAAATCATTGACTTTACGGCGGCAAACAAGTAAAATAAGAGAGAATTATTGTTTGAGGTGTACTATGGCAGACAAACATGAAGTTACAATGGACAAGATCGTCAACCTTTGCAAGACGCGCGGCATCATTTTCCCCGGCAGCGAGATCTACGGCGGCATGGGGAACACCTGGGACTACGGCCCCGTAGGCGTGGAGATCAAAAACAACATCAAGCGCGCCTGGTGGAGAAAGTTCGTGCAGGAGAGCGACAACTCTTACGGCGTGGACGCGGCGATCCTCATGAATTCCCGCGTTTGGGAAGCGAGCGGCCACACCGCCTCCTTTACCGACCCCAAAATGGATTGCAAGGAGTGCAAGGCGCGTTTCCGCGCGGATAACCTGATCGAGGCGCATTCCAAGGGAAAAGTCAACCCCGATACCATGACCAACGAGGAAATGGAAGCGTATATCGAGGAGCACAAAGTCGCCTGCCCCAACTGCGGCAAGCACAACTGGACGCCCATCCGCACGTTCAACCTCATGTTTGAGACCTCCCGCGGGGTCACGGACGAGAGCCAGAACAAAATTTACCTGCGCCCCGAAACCGCGCAGGGCGAATTTGTCAACTTCCTCAACGTGCAGCGCACCACCCGCGCCAAAGTTCCTTTCGGCATCGCGCAGATCGGCAAGGCGTTCCGCAACGAGATCACGCCCGGAAACTTCATCTTCCGCACCATCGAGTTTGAACAGATGGAACACCAGTGGTTCTGCAAGGAAGGCACAGATCTGCAATACTACGAAGAATACAAACAGAAAGCCAAAAACTTCCTGCTCGGACTCGGTTTCAAGGAAGAGCACCTGCGCTTCAAAGACCACGACAAACTGGCGCACTACGCAAAGTCCGCGTGCGACATCCAGTATCTGTTCCCCATCGGCTGGTCCGAACTCAACGGCATTCACGACCGCACCAATTACGACCTCTCCCGTCACCAGGAATATTCGGGCAAGAACATGAATTACCTCGACCCCGCCACGGGCGAAAAGTATATCCCGTACGTCGTGGAATACTCCATCGGCGCGGACAGGCTGATGCTCGCCGTCCTTTGCGAAGCGTACGAAGAAGAGGAGCTGGAAGGGGGCGACGTTCGTACCGTCATGCACTTCCATCCCGCCCTCGCAGCCTATAAGGCGGCCGTCCTGCCTCTGCAGAAAAATCTTTCCGAAAAGGCAAGGGAAGTGTACAAAAAGCTTGCTAAGCGCTTTATGGTCACCTACGACGAAGCGGGCTCCATCGGCAAACGCTACCGCCGCCAGGACGAGATCGGCACCCCCTACTGCATCACCATCGATTTCGACACGCTGGAAAACAATTCCGTCACCGTCCGCGACCGCGACACGATGGCGCAGATCCGCCTCGACATCGACGAGGTTGCCCCTTATATCGAAAAAACGCTTGAACACTGATCTTTTCCGCCGCGCTCCGCGCGGCGGGTTTTAAAAAAATGTACAAAAAACAGGATACCGTTTCGCCCTTTTGCGGACAAAAAGCCGCCGCGCAGAATTTTTCTGCGCGGCGGCTTTTCCCTTACAGAGAAACGACGCTGTCCTCTACCGCCATATCAAACGCAAAAGTCAGCATATCATAAACGCCCGCATTGATATAGTAGATTTCCATCAGCTGATCTTCGCTGAGAAGATTATAGGCCACCACAGGGAAAACGGGAGATTGCCCCATATCCGTGATCACCTTGATGAGGATGATCTCCTCCTCTTTGAGCTCTGAAAAGTTCTGGATCCCCTTGGAAGAGGTGGAGATGAGTTCGAGGTATCTGTCCTCATCGAGGATATAGATGTGATGCCTGTACATTCTCGCCACTCCTGACTGCAATTCGTACCCCGTCCCGTCCGACCTGACGACAGGCACTTTTCCGCTGTCATACGAATAAGGATAAGGGAGACGAAGCCTCGGATTGTCTTCTATCCCGTAAACGGTCAGACCGTATTCGGACCCGTCGTCGTTGGACGGCCTGAATCTGCCGATGGTATAACCATGGTCGTAAGGTTCGAGGTTATCGCCGCCCGAAACGTCGACCAACCCCATTGCACTTGCCGCCTTCATATACCCCGTGATCTCCATGGAGTTTGACACGGGAATGGTATATTTCTGCTTTAACGTGATCCCCTCGGCAGCTGTGACGACGGTAAAAGAGACGTGCCGCGCAGAGGACAGCTTTTCCTGCAGCTGCGCATCGACAGGCACCGTCGTCGTAAAACCGCCGTTCTGGGAAGTACTGACGGAAGCGTCAAATTCCCCCAGATCGACCGTGTCTTCCCCCCCGCCCGATCCCGCGGCAATTTTATAAACATTGTCCCCGATCCTGACAGAAGAGAGTTCTTCCGTCCCCACCTGCGCGGGGTTTGCCTCGGGAAGCTGCGATCGCAGCGCATAATCGCTTGCGGCGACTCCTCCCAACTGCTGAGCATTTGTCGCGCTTTCAGCCGTCGTTGCGCTCTGCGCCGTGGTTGCGGAGTCCGCCGTCTCCGCGTGCGTCGCCTCATCCGCGCGCGCCACCGAAGAGACGAGCGTGTAACCGCTGCCCGTCCCATTGACGGCGGGAATTTTACCCGCATCCGCACTTTCCGGAACCGCCAAAGCAAACAAAAATCTGACAAATAATTGGTTTCCCCGTACAGTCAGACAGACAAAAACATTTTCCCCCTTGCTGAAAGTTGCCGTGTACCCTCCCTGCGCACCCGTCATGATCGCGCGGCCGAGCCTGCCGAGATCGAGGAGCACAAACTTTTTCGTCCCGTCGACGTCGGAAGAGAGGGTGATCGTCGTATCGCAATCGGCAGATTCGTATTGGGCGATCTGTTCTTCCGTCAGGACAATTTCGGCAGCATCTGCCCCCTCGAAACCGACCGAGGAAATCACCTGCGCCTGCACAGCGGAAGCAGAAACCGAGAGGATCTTTGCACACACGTAATATAATTTTTCCGTCTGCCCGTACTTACAGAGAGCGGAAAAGCAGTCCCCCTCCTGAGGAGTCCTCGCGAAAGAAGAGACCGCCACGGAAAGAGCCGCGCCCGCCGCGGGAACGCTTTCCGTCTGAACGGGAGCGGCAGTACAGACGATCGAATTGGCAAACTCTTTGGTGATAAAGTCGGAGAGGTCCGCTTTTTTCACCGCAGACCCTATTCTCTCGTAATTGTTTTTCTGTTCCGACCAGGCGTATTCGTCGTATTCCTCGCCCGCTTCGCCCGAACCAGAAGGGATCATATAGAGATAGCTTGTACTGCCGGGACGGGGAAGGGAATCGTAAGACTCATACTGATAGTTATAGGAAAGAGCCGAGCTCGCCGCCGCTTGCGCGGCCGCCGCGCTTTCTGCCGCCGCTTCCGCACTTTCCTTTGCAATGCGCTCGCTGGCATAAGTCTCGTTTTGGGAACGCATCGCTGCCATCGCCGCCTCGCTTGCGATGTTTGCCTGCAGTTCGGCACTTTCACCGAAATACGCCGCCCTTTCTTCCCAGACAAGCGCCGCATCCTCGCTGATCTTTGCCTTATCGGCGCTCTCTTTCGCCGCGCTTGCCTGTGTGTAGACATCCTGAAAGGTACAAACTTCCTCCCACGCGCTCCCGTTTAATACGCCCTCCTGCGAATAAGGCGGCACGGCGTTGTCCGAAATAAGCGAACGCACAAAGGTGCCGTATACGGCCGCCTCGGGACAATAGACGATCTCCCCCGCCGCATAGACTGTCCCTTCGCGGTAAGCATACAGTGAGCGCGCCGCAAAGTTTGCCGCAACGACGTCCGCCTTAACCTGCGCGATCGCTTCCAGGATCTGTTCGTAAACGTCCGAAGAGGGCTGTGCAGGCAGCTCTGCCTCCACCCCGCGCTCGACCGTGAACAAAACGGGCGCACCTGCCTGAACGCTTCCGTCCGCTCCGAGAAAGGAAAACTGTGCCGCAACCGTACCGTAATGCGCGGTGACGGATGCGGGCAGCGGCCCCCTCCAGCCGTACAGGGGGATCCCGCCTTCCCCCTGCACCCCTTCCAGCAATCCGATGCAGGTAAGGACCTGCTTTTCCGTACCCGTCCCCGAAGGCAGACGGTAAGAAACGGAAAGCTGCGCGCTTTCCGCAACGGGCGCGGCAACGGTCAGCACGCACGCCTCGCCGGAGCCCTGCACCACGTGCTGCGGAATACAGCCCACGGCATTGCCCTGCGCATCGCAAATGTAAATCATTATAACTTCCTCCCAAACAGACTTCATTCGGGAAAGCGCACGGGCCTCCCCTCTTTTCCTTTCCATTATACGGCGGAAAAGCGGCTGTTCCAAGGATAGCCGACAGACTTTTTCCTGCACGAAAAAGCGCCCGCGGCAAATGCCGCGGGCGCCCGTTTTGTCCAAAAAAGACAGGTACGTTATTCTGTTCTGAGTGCAACGACAGGATCTCTGCGCGCCGCCGCAGAAGCGGGGAAGAGTCCCGAAAGGAGGGTGAGAACAATGCTGATGACCACCATGATGACCGCCGCAAGCCAGGGAAGGGCGGCAAGCCCTGCAATGCCCGTGAGCGGGGTAAGAATGGCGTTGATGATCACCTGCAGCAGGTACGCCACCGCAATGCCGATGAGGCCTGCGCACAGTCCGATGAGGAAGGTTTCCGCATTGAACACGTGCTTGATGTCCTTTTTCCGCGCGCCGATGGAGCGCAAAATCCCGATCTCCTTTGTCCGCTCCACCACCGAAACATAGGTGATGACGCCGATCATGACGGTGGAAACGACGAGGGAAATGCCCGTAAACGCGACCAGAACGTAAGTAATGGCGTCCAAAATCGTCTGCATCATCCCCATCAGCACCCCCACCGTATCCGTGTAAGTGATCTCCGTGGGGCCGTCGTAATCGTCCAGTGTTTCATGCGTTTCCAGCCACTTCGCCTGTGCCTCTGCGACTTTGACGTCGTTCCAGGCATCCAGGTATTTTACGATCTGTTCCTTGGTTTCAAAGTCCCTCGGATAAATGGCGAGCTCGTTCGGGACGTCCGTTCCCCCGAGAGAACGAAGCGTCATGTTGTTGCCCGTACTGTTGGTGATGAAGGCGCTTTTGAGAAATTCCATTCCCGCAGGGATATATCCCGCAAGATCTTCGCTGATCTGCGTGTAGTATGTTCCGTTGAGATGCGCCGCCGGGGAGAGATAGATCTCCTGCCCCATAAAGCTGATGTGGCCGCCGCTTGTCGGCGTGCCGCTGAAGTCCCTCTGCATCCAGGAAACGATCTCGGATTGCATATTTTTCTGAATATAGTTATCCACAAGCTGTTCGGTGACGTTGAGTCCGTTGGAGAGGCAGCCGTAGGTCAGGCCGTCTTTCAGCCGCAGGATCCCCGTAATGCGTATCTGGACGCCCTGCTCCTGTGTTGCATCCAGGAGAGTGCCGTCCTGTTCATAGTTTCCTCTGTTGCCGACGTATTCAAAGGGATACTGCGCCTGCGGATCGGCCGAATAGTCCGTCTGCCGATACACTTCGTCGTTATAAAATAAGGTAAAGGGTTTTTCCAGCAATTCGTCAAAGGTATAGGAGAGATAGCCCTGGATCTCCTCCGTTTCCGCGCCCTGCGTATCCCCGCCGCCCAGCTCGAACAGGCTTAAGAAGGTGTCCTCGTCGATGTAGCCGAGCTGCGCGAGGGTGAGGTCGGTCAGGTCGTTGTTTCCGCCGATGACAAGCACCGCTTCGTTCTGATTTTGAGGGAACGTACCCTTCAAAACGTCGTACTGGGACAGGACATATTCGGAATAGCGGTCCCTGTCGATGTCAAACTGCGAAGTCCCCGGCATCTCGTTGATCACCGAGCCGAGATAGTTGACGAGATAGGACATCTGGGCGTACTTCTCTTCCTGCTTGGAGAGTACATCCGTAAAATACTCTTTCAGCGAGGAGAGGGAGCGCACTTCCGTCAGAGCATTGCCCTCGGCGTCTTTCGTTTTGACCGTCGTGAAGAGATTGTCCGTCAGCGTGACGCCCGTGTCGTCGGAGATGGCATAATAGAGCGATTCGTCCAGCCCCTCATAAATATAGTCGATGTACCCTTCCTGCGCAATGTCGTTGGACACGGTCATGCCCTGCGCGATCTGCGTCAGGAAAGAATTGACGTACACTTTGTCGTCCAGTTCGGACAGATCCGGCATATCGCCCGCCGAAGAGAGCCCGCTCATGATCGCCATGGGGTCGAGCGTCGTTTCCGTGATCTGGAGAGGATAATAGGAAAGCATATCCTCTTCCGTCTTGCGGATATAGTTTGAAAAACCAGAGGAAAGCGCCAGCACGAGGCAGACGCTGATGATGCCGATGCTCCCCGCGATGGACGTGATGAGCGTGCGCGTCTTTTTTGTGAGGAGGTTCCTGCCGCTCAGCTGCAGCGCCGTGAGCAGGGACATACTCGTCTTTTGTTTCTTTTTCTGCGATACGGGCTGCGGTTCTGCGACCTCCTGCTCCTCCTCATCCTCGCGGAACGGGTTGGAATCGGAAATGATCTGCCCGTCTTTCAGTTCCACAATGCGCGAAGAATAGCGTTTTGCCAGCTCCGGATTGTGCGTGACCATGATGACCAGCCGCTCCCCCGCGATCTCCTTGATGAGATCCATGATCTGCACGCTGGTCGCCGTATCCAGCGCGCCCGTCGGTTCGTCGGCGAGCAGGATCTCGGGGTTATTGACGAGCGCCCTCGCAATGGCGACCCTCTGCATCTGGCCGCCCGAAAGCTGGTTGGGCTTTTTGTTGAGTTCTCCGCCCAATCCCACGCGTTCCAGCGCGTGCGCCGCGCGTTCCCTGCGCTCCTGTGCGGAAACACCCGAAAGGGTGAGCGCAAGCTCCACGTTGCCCAGCACCGTCTGGTGCGGGATGAGGTTGTAGGACTGGAACACAAACCCGATGCTGTGATTGCGGTAGGAATCCCAGTCGCTGTCCTTGAAATTCTTCGTGGAAACGCCTTTGATGATGAGATCGCCCTTCGTGTAATGATCCAGCCCGCCGATGATGTTCAGAAGTGTCGTCTTGCCGCAGCCGGACGAGCCCAGGATGGACACAAATTCTTTTTTGCGGAATCCCAGCGTGATGCCTTTGAGCGCATGGACCGTGGTATCCGCAACTTTATAATCCTTTGTGATCCCTTCCAATTTCAGAATTGCCTTTGCCATACTTGTATGCTATGCTCCTTGACAGGGAATTTTTAACCGTTTTTTTCCGACCCGTTCCCGCAAAACGAGGCCGCCGCCCATTCGCAGGCATCCAGAAATTCGTTTGCCCGCCCTATAAATTCTTCCAATCTCTCTTCGCTGAGTTTTGCCGTGACTTTTTCCAAAAACTGCGAAAATCTTTTCTTCATCTGTTCGTAGATCCCGCGCGCAAAATCGGAAAGCTCTATATAGGCGATCTTTTTGTCACGCTCGTCCGATACGCGCCGCACATAGTTTCTCGTCTCCAGTTTATGCACCATCTGCGATACCGCGGAACGCGTGACCCCCAGCTTTTTCGCCAGCTGACTGGAAATGATTCGCCCCCCCGTCTCCTCCGCCGCAACAACTTCCCGCATCATCTGCATTTCCGTGTTGTTCAGAGAATGCGTCTGCTCAAAAACGCAGATCTCATCCCATCGTTTTCCTATGCGGTACATCTCCCGCAAAAATACGTTAACTTCCATGTTTCCGCCTCTGAAAGAGTATCTATGTTAAGTCCTTAATCATTTATCATCATACCGCAAAATTGTGTAAAAGTCAAATATCTGTATGCAGCGGCACCCTCTTTTCACGAGAATATCATAGAACAAAAAAACAGGGTCTGCGCATCAACACAGTCCCCTGTTCTCTCGTTACCAATCCTGTTTTTTTAACGATTTGCTCTTTACGTCGTCGTAATATTCAAAGTATTTTTGTTTGAAATTTTTCTCCTGCTCCCCTTTTTCTTTCAGCAGGCGGGAAAGCTCTTCCGACGTGAAATCGGACAAATCCGCTTCCCCGTCGTAGGAAGAGAAAAATTTATAAAGCTCCGCTTCGGACATTTTACCCTCCTCTACTTGCGCTCGCGGCGGTACAGATACATGGTCGTACCCGCGGCGTCCGTGCCGATGCTGTATTTTTTGAGGTACGGCGTCAGCTTTTCCATCAGTTTTTTAAAAGAGTTGCACCCGAAATTCTTAGGCACAAAATCGGAATATTTCTGCTTCATTTCGGAAGAGATCTGCGAATAGTACGCCTTTCCGCTGTTGTCGATCATGCGGTCGATGATGTTGTGCAGATCGCTCTTGCGCTTGTTGTCCAGCATTTCCTCCTGCGCGGGTGCGGGCGGCGCTTTTTCGGCAGGCTGGCTCTTTTCCTTTCTGCCCCTGACCTTGTCGGTCTTTACCTCGGCGTTGGCATCCAGATAGATAAACTCGTTGAACGCGTTGACAAAGCTCTGGTTGACATTCCTGCCGCCCAGCCCGATCACCGTTTTATCCCGCTCGCGCAATTCGCGCACCAGACGGGTGTAATCGGAATCCCCCGCCGCGATGATAAACACGTCAATGTCTTTCTCAAACAGAATAACGAGCGCCTGAATGATCAGCGCGATATCGATGGTATTTTTGCGGGGCTGTACCTCAAACTGCTGTTCCGCCGTCATGGAAAAGCGGTTCACCTCTTCCTTCCAGCCCTTCACGGCTGCCTTCGACCAGTCGGCAAAAATGCGCTTTACAACGATGTTCCCGTAATTGGAAGCCTCGTCGAAGATCTGCTTCGCCGAGGACGAAGGAACATTTTCCGCATCGATCAAAACCGCTACATTGTTGATTTTTTCCATATTATCCCCCTCTTCAAGACGCGGATCTTACAAAATATTATAGACGATTTGGCGGCAACTGTCAAGCGAGGCAATCTTTTCCGGGCATTCTTCCAAGAAAAAAGCTTACAGAAAAATTTTTTTCCAAAAATGCGCGAAAACGATTGAAAATTTTTATGAAATGCTGTATAATAATAAAGCTTTCAAATATGGGGATGTAGCTCACCCGGTAGAGCGATACGTTCGCAACGTATAGGTAGTCAGTTCGAGTCTGATCATCTCCACCAACGGAAACGGGGAGCCCGAAAAAAGGGCTCCCCGTTTTTCGTTGGCGGAGACAGACGAGAACTACGCGCGCCGAAAAGAAGGAGAATGCAGAAAAAAAACATATCGCGCGTCGTTCGTGCGAGGGCAACGCCCGACGCTTTGCCGAGGGGGCCCCGCCTTCGGGGTTTCGGCAATTTTTGATCATCTCTACAATTTTCTGCTCTATATGAAAGATAAACCTATGATAAAATTCATTTTTCTGTTTATTTTTCAACAAAAAAAGTCCATTTCTCGCCGATTTGAGGCTCAAGTTCCCCTTTCAAAAATTTACGGTTGAATTTTTTGTAATAGCTCAGTAATATTCATCCATATGTTCTCCTTAACTTT
>ERZ1643251.256-NODE-256-length-89118-cov-7.536182_pt1 | contig 89118 bp, 76 predicted proteins | sample MGYA00579261_ERZ1643251 | MGnify/ENA primary metagenome ERZ1643251 (study PRJEB29033, sample SAMEA4952267) | chicken gut metagenome | biome: Broiler Chicken; feature: Gastrointestinal Tract; material: Caecum | place: Ireland | collected 2018 | study: Broiler... | reverse complement strand
ATGAGGAAGAACTGGGCCGCCTGTATGCGGACGAGTTTCACGCCATTGAGATACCGGAACATAATCATTCGCAACATTGTTGTCCGGGGCTGCTGATGGTATAATATAGTTGTAAGGTTGGTAGCTCCATTCCAACAAGGAAAGGAGCCCAATATGGAATTTATCAGAGAAGATTGCATTTATGCGAGACAGTCAGTAGACCGCAAGGACAGTATCAGCATTGAAAGTCAGATTGACTTCTGCAAGTATGAATTGAAAGGTGGGAGCTGCCGGGTATTTAAGGACAAAGGCTATTCCGGCAAGAATACCGACAGGCCGGAGTTTCAAAAGCTGCTGGGCGAGATCCGCAAGGGAAAGGTTCGGCGGGTCATCGTGTACAAGCTGGACCGGATAAGCCGCTCTATTCTGGACTTTGCAAATATGATGGAGCTGTTTCAAGAGTACGATGTAGAGTTTGTATCATCCACGGAAAAGTTTGATACCTCGACCCCGATGGGACGGGCCATGCTGAATATCTGCATTGTATTCGCCCAGCTTGAACGTGAGACAATCCAGAAGCGCGTCACGGACGCCTACTATTCCCGGTGCCTGAAAGGCTTTCACATGAGCGGTCAGGCTCCATACGGCTATCAGTTGGAACCCACGGTGGTAGAGGGTATCCGTACAAAAAAGATGGTTGCCGACCCCGTAGCCGCCGACCATGTACGGCTGATGTTTGAGATGTACGCCGAGCCGGAAACCTCTTTCGGAGATATTACCCGCTACTTTGAGGAACAGGGTATCAAGATTTACGAAAAGTCAATGGTTCGGAGTTTTCTTTCCCAGCTTTTGCGAAACCCCGTTTATGCACAGGCCGACTTGGAGCTGTACGAATTTTTCAAGAGTCAGGGTGCAGCGATTGTCAATGACGCTTCTGACTTTGCCGGAACAAACGGCTGCTACCGAGGAAGTGATTCCCAACAGCTGGACCACGGAAACCGGCGTGACGGCCAAGCTGTCCGACGGCGATACCATTAAGATCGTCGATAACAGCAAGACCTTTATGGATGTGCCGGCCAGCCATTGGGGCCATAACGCTGTTGCGTTTGCCAGCAGCCGGGAGCTGTTTGCAGGAACCGGTAAGAATCGGTTCTCTCCGGAATCTTCCATGAGCCGTGCCATGATTGTTACGGTTTTGGCCCGTTATGAGGGCGTAGACACGACCACTGGTGCCAACTGGTATGATGCGGGCCGTCAGTGGGCCATTACCAAGGGCATCTCCGATGGTTCCAATATGGACGGCAATTTGACGCGGGAACAGCTGGCAACCATGCTGTACCGGTACGCGGGCGCACCGGCTGTTACTGGAACCCTGAACGGCTTTGCCGATGCCTCCAGTGTCAGTGATTATGCCAAACAGGCAATGGTTTGGGCAGTGGAAAACGGCCTGATCACCGGTGTGACCAACTCGACCCTGGCGCCCCAGGGCGAGGCCACACGTGTGCAGGTGGCTGCAATTTTGCAGCGGTATATCCAGTCCATGGTCTGACCGCCTGATGCCAAAGCAGTATTGTTCGTTACCAAAGCGAGCGCTTCCGGCCTTTCTGGAGCGCCCTGGATTGTGTGGACAGCACAAAAAGGACTGCTGATAGGAATATTGAGTTTTAGGTGGAGAGGCGTCGCACAAGCGGCGTCTCTCCAGCCTTTAACTGGGGATGCTCACGATTGTAAAAGCGAATATAGCAGTTAATCATCTCACCGGCTTGCGGCGGTAAATGCATTCTGTTTTGAGGATGGAAAAGAAAATTTCCGCCATATCCAATCACCTCGTTTCCCCAAACATCCCAGCCGGGCGCTTGCTGCCTGAAAAACAGTTCCACACGGGGCAGGTCGCCCGCCAGCTCAATGATTTTACCACGGGTCACGTCCGACTTTTGCTGTGTTCCTTGACAGGGAAAATAATAACCTGCTTGCCAAGCGCGGCGGCGCTTGGCAAGCAGGCAGATTTCTGGATTACCCAACATGGCAAGAGGGAGCGGCTCCAGTGCGGTTACGGCATAAAGTTCCTTTATTCTTTCATAAGCCTTCTTCACGAAGGCGGCTCACCAGGGAGACGTAAAACTCACGTACATCAAAACCGGGAATGTTTTGACGGTTAAGATCGATCAGGTCGCCGTGCGACAGGCCACGCCGTCCCGGCGGCTCCAGCATTTCAAACGACTCGCCCCAGCGCATGGCCTCCACGCCAACCAGTCCATCATTCGGACCATCGAAGTGACGGACGAAGCGCCATGTTAGAAACAGCGGCATGGGAGCGGAAAATGAGGAACGCATCCGGGACCCGACGCTGCGATACCGCACGCCCGGTGCGTCCGGCATCTCCTCATTCATCTCCTTGCAGCGGGAGGAGGACAGGTCATGCACGGCGTCCATGAAATTGGGATTTGGGTCCCCAAAGCGCCGCAGGGCCGCGTTGTAGTTTTTGGCAATAAACGCGCAGATGGACGGCGGGCACTTGTTGAGCAGCCAGTCGACAAAGGCACAGCCGCGGTGGGGCGTGTTGATCGTCGTGAGGGAGGCCACAAGCGGGGCCAGCCCCAGTCGGGAAATCGCCCAGCGGCTATCCAGCCCGCCCTTGGAGTGGGCGATCAGGTTCACCTTTTCACAGCCCGTTTCGCGGACAATCTCCTCCACACGCGCTTTTAGCTCCTCCGCGCAGGAGGCCACCGAGGCCGCCGACTGCTGATTTCCGTACCAGACGCGTGCGCCGTTGCGGATCAATTCTGCCGGGACACGGCCCCAGTAGTTAAAGAAGCGTTGATCCCGGAAAAAGACACCATGCACCAGAACCAGCGGATAGCGCGTCGCGCACAGGGTATTCTCACGGCGCACTGCATCAAGCTCCTTTTTCTCCGTTTCAAACAGGTATTCCTGCCGCACGGTGCGGCAGGTCTGCCAGAGCAGAAACAGATTGAGTATGGGAATCCACCAGCACAGAAGCAGCAGCACACGCCCCCGGATCCCGAGCTGCACAGAAGTCACAAGCATCCTGGTCACCCCGTTCACACAGAGGATCAGACCAATTAGAACAGCATACACAATGCCAACCAAAAGCTGCGGCAGCGAGATTCCAAGACGGCCCATGTTCAGCAACCAGTACAGATACAGGCCAAAATTGACTGTGCAGGCCACGGTGTTGATCTCCGTGAGGATTTCGCCCCCCAGCATCGTGCCAAGCCGCGTAAAGCAATCCCTTTGCCACAGCGGCACAACGTTGATGGCCACAAAGCACAGCCACAGGGCAAACGACAGCACCGTCCCCAGGAGCGGGCCCAATCCCATAAGCGCGCCGCATACCGGCAAGTTCGCGAGCGCCACCGCCACAATCGTTCCTGTTATCTTTTCCGCCCGATTCATCCTGTCTCCTCCTTCAGGACTGTATCTTCCAAAGCAGCCACTTCCACAGCAGTATCGTTCTTTTCTGCTGCGTGGCGGCCATGGAGTTCTCTCCTGAATCTACAAATTTTGACAGGGCTATGATACCATAAACCTGCCGGAAAGTACAGGAAAATGATGTATCCGTTAATTTTAATGCAAGGACACAAAAGAAATGGTATCATAGTAGCAGAAGAAAGAAGGCGGTGTGCAGACATGACTGATGCACAGAATCAAGCAATCGCTGCGTTATATGAGCGTTGGGCCAAAACAATGGTTTATTTGACGGTTCGCAGATTGCATGATGTAGAATTAGCGAAGGACTTGGTGCAAGAGGTATTTGTGATTGCCTACTGCAAGGCAGAGGACATGTTTTCCAGAGGGGATAATCCGAAAGCATGGCTCTTTCGGACACTGGAAAATGTGACCATGCAGCACATCAGAAAGAGCAGCTTTGGAAGGGAAATTCCTGTGGAAAATATGATGGAATTTCCAACTGTGGAGGAAAGCAGCATGGTGGGTCTGCATGCGGTGTTTCCAAAGGAGCTGAGCAAAGAAGAAAGAGCAATCCTGCTATGGAGAATCGAGGAGGGACTTACATATGAGGAAATCTCCAAGCGCTGCAATGCGACTCCGGAAGCGTGTCGAAAACGATTTTCAAGAGCGATACAGCATTGCAGAGTGCTGTTGGAAAAAATATATGAATGTCTGTCACAAAACGGGTTGCTGCCTGCACCAGGTATCATGAGGAGGTTATTTGGAAAAGTCATGGTCCGGCTTGTATCATCCGTGGGTCAATGATAGTATCTGTGTAAAATTGGGTGTAACACGTTTATTCTAACGGAATCCGAGGTGATCAAAATGGTAACTGGCTTCAAGAAAGTTTTATGGATTTTAACATTAATTGCAGGAATCATCCTAGTATTGTGTATAGTTTTTCGATCGAAATCGATGATTAAAATGGAGGATCATCCTTACATAGCATCTATTGACATGACAATGGGGCAAGACGGAGAAACGCATGAGTATAGCTTGTCACAGGGTGAAATATCCGATGAATTGAACGATGCGCTGATTTCGTTGGTTTTAAATGCAAAAATGAGAAATACCCTATTAGGCCCTCCGCAAATTTATTCCGTTACAGATGATTCGGTATGGATATCTATTAAAATATCACTGGATACATTTTCTATACGAGTCAATCTATCTACAAAGTCTGAATATAATTATGCGCAGTGTGGTGAAACCAACTATCGAATTGTAGGCTATGAGAAATTGTATCAGAATGTGTATGATCTAATAACAGATGCATACCAATGCAGATAAATGCAGCCTTGGCTCTGTGATATCAAAATCATATTCTGACCAATGTAGTCGGACGTTCCTTTTGATAGGATATGTTTCAATCGTTCAACCGAGAGCAGACGCCCGAGAGCGTGTCTGCTCTCTTGTTTTGTGCAATTCTCACGAATTAAAATAGGATTCTATAGTAGTCGTGGTAAATTCAAAGGCGACGGCGTCTTTCTTATGAGCTTGCGACGCCATCTCTTGGTCAAATGCCTCTTGCGACGATACTGCACCGTTTATATAATAGAGCACAGCAGGGGCGTTGTCTGCATCGTACAGCACTTCGGAACGTACAAGCTCTGTCGTTTCATATGTCTGATCTCCGAAGGAAAGCGTTCCAATTCCCGAATTGCCGGCGTCGTTGGAAAAGTTAAATGTACCATCTTCTTTCAAATTTTGCATAGCCCGTGACGGAATCCAATAGCCGTAGACATCCGCGTTTTTTGCGTGCAGAATTAAACGTCCCCAGGTTTCATTGGGACCCAATTGCAGAACCACTTCCGGCATACAATCCTCATCCAGATCGAGAATTGTAAAGGATTCTGCTACTGCAACGGTCGAAGTGTCCGTGGTAAAGACGGAGCTCAAATTTGAAATATTAACAGTCTCATGTGAAAATGCATCCAAAAAATCAGCTTCTCCGGTCAGAATTGCCCGAAACTGTCCGAGGTCAACCGGTGCGGAACTATTTTCCGAAACGGATTCTTTCTCACTGGCAGCAGGCTCGGTTTGACTGGAATCAGAGGATGTGTCCACATCATGGGGTGTGATAGTTTCTTGGTCATTTGTAACGGACCCTGATGAATCATCAGGTAATTCCAGTGGTTTGTGTTCCGGACTGGAACAGGCTGTAAGTACGAATAAAAGTCCGACTGTTACGAGTAAATTGGAAATCATATGCAAAATTTTCATAATACCTTGTTAACCTCCTAAACTACAATTGCGTTCAGCTTTTTCACAAATTTGAACCAATGCTTATAGATAGAATTTTTCAGGCAGACCGCCCAATCATTCGATGAACAGGACAATCCCGTTTTCATCCGGGCGTTTACTGGGCATAGAACCGGCGGCAGACAATTCCAGTGTAATACTTATGTGTGTTACACGGGAAAGTTTGTGACAAAAAATCGAATTTTCTTATATGCAAAGATATATGTACGATTTCTGTCACAAAACGGTCCCCAAAACGCACTTCAATATAAGGCATAATCTTATTATACACAGGACGGTGACATTTGCACGAAACTGCTCAGAAAGGAATGCATTTTGATGAAACGAAAATTGCAGTTGAAAACTTGCGTACTGGCAGGAATCATAGTATTATTGCTTGCCGGCTGCTCCTTGCAGCAAAATGAAACCAGTGCTGTACCGGACACGATACCGGAGCATGACCAAGTTGAAACGCCAGATTCCGAGGAAACGCCGTCCACGGAATTAGATGCAGTGAAAGAAGAAGACCCTGCGGATACCTGGCAGTTTGACCCTGCTACAATCACGGACGAGTACATTTTGCAAGAGGTTGTCGGGCTTCCTGAAATCGCACTGGTAAATGACGGGTTTACCTTTGGCTCTCCTGAGGAGCTTTCCTCTGAGAAGCTGTTTATGCTGTTTCAGCTGTGGACCGATTATGACAAATTGGAAACGTGCCGAAATCCGGAGGACCAGCTGTTCTATTTTTCTGAAGAAATGATTCGGGCCACGCTGGATCGTTATTTTAAGGAATATACGTTTGATATCACGACCTGCAAGAACTATGACGCGGATTCCGGGTGCGTTGTCGTGCCGATTGCGTCTGGTTTTGGCGGAGATCGAGATGTTCGCATGGTGGAAAAACAGTTTGATCAAACCATTGGCACATTTACCATCGATTTTCACCAGAAATTGTATAATGATGAGCGTCCCGACACAGAAGTTTATCAGCGCAAGGTATATACTGTGGAGTTTTATGACGGAGGACTGTACTACTTGTCCGCTGAGGTGGTTCCAGTCAACGGATAACCTGTAACCCGGTTCCGGATTCTGCATGAACCGGGTTTTTATTGCAACCGGAAGGAGAACAATATGGAAAGTGAAATGATTGCAAGGAAAACAGAAGTACCAGACTTTGATAAAAATGCAATTGCGGTGAAGTGCATCGAATATTACGGCTATGGCGAAACGTATGAGGAATCTCAAATCACGCCAAAGCTCATTGCAGAAATTTTAGAAGAAATTTCGCATGGGATCAATGTTTATCTATATTTAGACCCCAATCAGGAATGTGACTGGATGGAAGTGCTTTCGGATGGAAAATGGCTGTCTTTGGGCTGTTACTTTTACCGAAATGGCAAGGACGAATATTATGTGACATACAACCCGGACTACGCCGGTATTGCGGAGCAGGTTGAAACGGCAGACTATTCTGACCAAAGCGTATGGACTGCGCTGAAGAGCGGTGGACAGTCCCCGGTCTCCAAACTGGAGGCCATCACGGATCTGGAAGTGGGTGTAAAAGCAGTAGAGTATTTTATTCGGACCGGAGAACTCTATCCGGCAATTGACTGGCTCCATCAGCTGTAAAATCTCCGATTTTAATGGATTGGAGAACGGAACAGCGCAGCAGAGCGGGAGTACAGCATGATAAAAACCAGGAAGAAGTGACGTTTCTGGCTGCCAGTACGCTCTGCCCGGACAGGGCGGAGCGTGTCGGATTCTGCGTTTTATGACCGGAGAAAACCATTCGTGCCACGGCCCTTGCGCATTGAAAAGACCGCAGGTATAATGGTACAAACAATGGAGTGATTTTGCTTTTTACGGGTCGGAGGCCCAGAGCTGCGCCGGAGTCTGTACACTGGCCGAAGGACGCAGCCTGCTGGAATCTGCCTGTGATCGGCGGCACAGGCCGCCGGGAAAGGAGGCATTCATGTATACCACTACAGCGCGAAAGCGCGTTTCTCCCGTGACGGAGGCGGAGAGCGAGGCACAGAGCCGGTTTTCGATGGAGGCCATGCCCAATTCTGCCATTTTGCCCATGGCAGGCGTGCCCTCCGGCCGTCCGGACGCTTCTTCGGACCTGGGAAACCGGATCCGGCAGCGGCTGCCCGGCGTCCAGGAGCGGGCCCAGGCCCAGATTGCCACAGCGGAACAGGAGGCGGACCGGCTGTCCGCCTCGGTGACCTCCGGTTCTCCCGAGGCGGTGAAGGCTGCCATGGGACGGAAGCTGGGCGCCGATTTTTCCGGCGTGCGGTTCCACACCGGGGCCAACGATGCAGCCCGCGCCGCCGCCAAGGGCGCCCGGGCCTATACCAGCGGCGCCGACATCTACTTCGGCGAGGGCGGTTTTGACCCGTCGGTGGCGGCCCATGAGCTGGTCCACACGGCTCAGCAGGGCATGGTGGAGAGCGCTGTTGCCACGGTGTCCACGCCGGTGGGCGGCATCCAGATGGAACCCGAGACACAGCCCCGCCGGCAGAAGCGCAAGGGCCTGGATCGGGTGACCCACACCATAGAGCGGCTGGACGACAAGATTACCGACAAGACTGTTGGCCGCTTGGCCCGCTGGGACAAGGAGGCCATTGACGAACTCCACGCCGCCAAGACCAGCGGCACGTGGGATCAGTTGAACAAGAAGCAGAAGGCAGCCTGGATTGCCCGAAACCCGGTGGCCTACAGCCGCTATAAGAAAGATGCCCGCGTCCGGGAGAAGGCGGCGGCCCGGGTCCAGAAACGGGCGGCCCAGGAGGCAGCGGTGGGCGCGTTCCTGGAGAAACGGTGGGCCACCGACGGTAAGAAGCGCAGCTTCATCAGAGATGCCCAAAATCCGCAGGCCAGCGGCGCCCAGGGAGCTACACCCACCTACCACGTGGGCGCGGTGAGGGGTGAATTGAGTGATTCGGACACGGCCAGCGCGGTCGCGAGCGAAGTCTTGGACCGTGCGGGCGCCGTCTCAGAGAACGTCGGCTCGGAACGGGTGAGTGCCGGCTTCGGCATGGTGGGCAACCTGCAAACCGGCATTGAAGAGGGCACGGAGTTTGTGTCAGCCGTCCAAGAGGGCCGGGCCGGAGATGCCTTGGAGCACGGCACCAATTTTGCCTCAAACGCCAAGGAAACCTACGAAAACATCCAGGGAGTTATGGGCGACGGTGTGCTGCCCGAAATTCCCGACGAGATCGGCGACGCAGTGGACGGTGGCCTCAGCTTATTCGGCGATGCCAAAAATAGTGTGAAAGACAGCGTCCAATTTGTAAAGGCTGTCCGGGAGGGCCGGGCCGGAGACGCGGTGGTCCACGGCGCCAGCTTTGCCGCCAACGCCGAGAAAGTCTATGAGGACTTCCAGGGAATTATGGGCGATAAAATACCCTGCGCTCCGGCAGGCGTCGGAGAGGTTCTGGGCGGCGGCGTGAAGATTGCTAAGGGCGCTAAAACCGCCTATGAGGGCGGCGTGCAGGAGGATGCCATGAATACTGTCTCCAAACAGGTCCTCAATGGCCGCACCCGTGATGAGCTCAGCGACGAGGACGTACTCAAGCACGATATTGCAATCCAGGGCCGGGATCAGGGCAGAATCATGATGGTCAAAGGCTCTGGCGAAGCCGTGGAGGGTGTGTTCCAGGCCGGCGCAGGCGCGGCGGAGCTCAGCGGCGTCGGCGCTGTGGCAGCGCCAGTTCTGAAGGCCGGCGCCTATGCGGCCAAGGGTGCCACCAAGGTGGCGACTCACGCCTTGCATGACAAGCTCAAAGGCACGGTTACCGAGCAGACCACCAGTATCAACCGGGACCTCATTAAGGACTACCTGGACAGCCAGGGTTTGGACCACAATGAAAAGAATATCCGCGAAGCCAAGCGTGCTATGATGCGCTATATGGGCTTTTCTACCGGTTATCGGGAGGAGCTGCTGGCGGACCAGAGTGCCAAGCGTGCCCAAAAGATTGTGGAGGGCGCCAACGCCGGCGATGAACAATACATTGAGATGATCAAGGCCATGGGCGGTAAGACGGATGAGAACGGCCGGTACACCGCCGAAGGCCTGCGGGAGCGTCTGGGCAGCGATCAGACCCGCGAACAAGTGGTGGGCTCGACCCAACGGATCGACGCTATGGCCGCTGCCAGCCGGGGCCGTCGTCTGGCCCAGGAGGACCGGCTGCGGCAGGATTTGGAGCGGCGGCGTGCCAAGTTGGCGGCGCTCCAGCAGACCACCAACAGTTCCTCGTCCTACTGGCAGCGCAGAAAGCTGGCAAAGAAGGAAGAGTCCGTGCGCAAAACAGAGGCCGATTTGAACCGTCGGGTGGAGAAGAACCGGAGATTTGGTTATCACCCCTGATGCCGGCCTAGCGGACAGAAAGGAGCACACGAGTAATGGAATCCTATCCCCAGGTGTTCAAACCCCTGAAGGAATTTTTTGAGGAGCGTGGAAATGACTGCGTTCTGACCACGGTGGACGATACGCCCATGCTGCGGGCTGTGGTGCCGCTGCTGGAGGACGGCCGCGGTCTGGTTATCATGGAGATTTTTTCCATAGATTACTGTGAAGGTACGGAACTGCTGAATCTCTACACCACCATGACCAAGGACAATGGCCCCGGTATGGAGAATCTGCGGAAGGCCGCCAACGACTGGAACCTGGACAGCATGGCCGGGGGCTATGGCGTCTATGGCCAGCCGGGCGAGCTGTTCCACCGCCACACCCTGGCCCTGGCCACGGAACTGCCACAGGCGGTCAAGGACCAGATGGCTTTGGAGGCCCTCTATATCACCATGGACGAGATTACCCGGCGTCTGCCCGATGCCATCCGTATTCTCAACGGCAGAGCATAATGTTTCAACCGTAAAAATACCCCCTGTACCGGTGTACAGGGGGCATTTTGGTGATGTACAGGGCGGGTCAGCCGTCGGGGAGCAGCAACTCTACGGCGGCGGTAAAAAAGCCGTCCTCACAGTGAAGCTCCAAGTGGCCGCCGTATTTCTCCGCCACCTGGCGCATCAGCGACATGCCGTAGCCATGCCATTCGCCGGAACGGGAGCGGGGCAGGCCGTCGTCTCGGAACAGAATCTCTCCCTCATAGCTGTTGCGGCAGTAAATCCGCAGCCGTTGCCCCGTGAGTTCCATGCGGAGGGTCAGCAGCTTGGGCTGGTTCTCGCATACGGTAGCGGCTACCACGGCGTTGTCCAGCAGATTGGTCAGATAGGTGGACAGGTCCAGATCGGGGAGGGGCAGCGTATCGGGAATCTGAATCAGTACACTGACCTGAACCTGGGCATCCTGGGCGGTTTGAAGCCGGGGAGCGATCAGGGAGTTGACCAGCATATTGGTGGTGTAGAGGCTGGGCACAATGCGGGATTGGGCACAGAACTGATCCACATACTCCTTGACCCGCTGGAAGTCCCCCTGCTCACAGAGAATCCGCAAGGTTTCGGTGCGGCTGCGGATTTCGTGGCGGACCGTCCGGGTTTCCAGCAGTGTCCGGTACAGGGCGTCGGCGTGTTCCGCGGCGAACTTGTTCTGGAGCAGTAGAGCCTGCCGCTCACTGTCTTGCTGAATCCGTATCTGCACAAAGTTGTAGAAAGCCAGAATAAAGCAGGTGAACACTGTAAGGAAGTTGATGCGCAGCTGTAAGGGGAAGAGGGTCTGCAAGGCGGCCATCTGGGATACAGGATGCTGTTGGGGAAGGTACCACCGCCGGGTCAGCGCGTAGGCCAGCAGCACAAGGGTGATGGCGGCGGCCAACAGTCCGCCGGCGGTCAGGAAAAACAGCCGGTACCAACTCTGGACACGGACCGCCACCCAGATGCCGCAGAGCAGCAGAAGCAGGCCCGCCAGAGGCAGCAGCAGCCGCTGCATCAGACTGACGGCGTCGGCCACGGCGTTATAATCGCTCAGCCCCCGGAGGAGCAGCCACACCATTGCCACAGTGGCGGCCAGAGGCAGCACCAGCGTGACCCGGCGAAGGGGTTTGGTGAGGTGAATCCAACAGATCCACAGGATGGGCAGCGTGGGAAGATTTTGCGCCATGGCCTGAAAGACCAGGGCATCCTGCTGGGGGACGGCGTTGAGAGAGTAGGTCACCGTCCGGCTCAGGCAGAACGCCAGGGCCGCCACTGCCAGCAGCAGAATGCTCCAGTCGGCGTGGTTGTGCCACAGGAGCAGCAGGAAAATGTTGATGAGAATGACGCCCACTGCCAGGAATGCACCCGCCGGCAGCGCGGCTTTAGCCGCTGCGGACAAGGACTGGCTGTTGTATCCGGCGATCTGGTCGTAGCATGCCATCTGGGGCAGAGCCGATAGGCTTGGCTCTGCCGTCAAAAATTGAACTGCCAAGGTAACCTCCCGCCCAACGGCATCACCCAGGGTGAAGAGACCGTCGGAGGAGGGGGCGGCGTCTGCCGGATCGGGAAAGCCGGTCCCCGGCGTAAACCGCCCGGAGGGATTTGCCGCCACCTGGCCCTCCACCAAAATGGCCGCGTCGGCATAAGGGGAGTCCAGAGACACTATCACCTGGCCGGTATAGTCATCGGCCAGGTGTCCAGTGATATAGAGGGTATCTGCGGCGGCCAGATCCAGCCGTCCCGCGCTGTTAGCGGTGACCGTGGTGCCGTCGGAGCGAGTCAGCTGCCACGCGGCCAGGTCTGCCACCTCATAGTCCGCAGGCTGCTGGGCATTGTGCAGATAGAGAAAACAGGTGGTCACAAGCCCGACACACAGCACCAATACATGCAAAAACAGAAATAGACGGAACCGCTTGCGCGGTTCCGAAATTGTGGATCCCATGGGAGACTCCCTTCCGAAAAACTGTACGGTGGTTACTCCTCGATGGTCAGAATGTCGGAGAATCCAGTCATATTGAAGACTTCCATCACGGTTTCGCACACGTGACGGACCACCATGTTACCCTTGCGGTTCATCTGCTTCTGCGCCAGGAGCAGAACCCGCAGACCGGCGGAGGAGAGATAGTCCAGGTTGGACAGATCGAGAATCAGCTCGGTGACGTTGTCGAGAGAGCTGCGGATTACGGCTTCCAGCTCCGGCGCCGTGGTAGTGTCCAGACGGCCCTCCAAAGAAATGGTCAGAGTTTTTCCTTCGACGTTCTTGAGAATATTCATGGTTTCCATTTACTCCTTTTTATTGTAACAATATCCAATCCCGCGTTGGCACACGCGGCTGCAAACGATGTGATACGGTTTTTACGTGACTCTCCAGCCGCCGTGGTGCAGATAGGCCTCCTTGATGGCGGCGTAGTTCTGCTTGCTGACCGGGACGGTCTGACCATTGGAGAGCAGCAAACTGTAGCGGCGGATGCCCTCGGCATGGTCCAGATTGATGAGATAGCTTTTGTGACACCGGAGGAACCGTCCTGCCGGAAGCCGGCGTTCCAGCTGGCTCAAATGGCCGCCGGTGATGTATTCCCGATTGGAGCAGGTGTGGATCTTCAACTGACTGTCCAGTACCTCCACATAGAGAATATCGGAGAGGGGCAGCAGCTTCTCTGCCTTTTTCCAGCGAAAGACCAGGGCCTCGGGCGAGGGACGCAGGGAAAGACAATAGTCCAAGGCATCGTTCAGGGCCTCGTCGGAGACTGGCTTTAAAAGATAGTGGGCGGGATGGACCGAGTAGCTGTGAAGGGCAAATTCGGGACTGATGCTGACGAGAACCACCGGCAGCTGTGGGCGGGACACACGCAGCTTGGCGGCCAGCTCCAGACCGTTGTTTCCTTCCAACAGGATGTCCAGAAACAGCAAATCCACCGGAACAGAGGCGTCGGCCAGGGTATCCATCAGAGAAGCGCCGCTGGAAAACACGCGGATTTGAAAGACCTCTCCACGGGACCGGAGCAGCCGGTCCAGCTGCCGTGCAAATTGTTCGAGCCAGATCGGGTCGTCATCGCAGCAGGCGACACAGAGCATGACAGCACCCCTTCAATAAATATAGATAAGGTATTTAAAAGGTCTAACGAATTTTGCAGGGTATGTCAAGCACCAATCAATCCCGGTTGCGCAAAATTTGTACCGTTCAAGGAAAAATGGGCCTGTTTGCGGAAAGCAGCTTTACGAAAATCTGATATGTTTGGTAAACTATCCGTGTTGAAAACTGGAGAACCGAGGCGAAAGGAGGAATCGGCGTGCTTGGGGAACGTCCGGCCCGGCTGATGCTGTGTACCCGGAACCACAGCCTGGCGGCGTCGTTTTCGACGAAGCTCAGCCATTGGGCGGCGGACTGCTGTGTGGGCATTGTGCTGGAGGTAAGCGGCGTGCTGCCGGAATCGGCGCCGGATTTGCTGTTTCTCGACACGGATACGGTGGAGGCCACCGGCTCCCAGCGGCCGGAGTCCCTGATGGCAGCGGAGCTGGTGGTGATCTCCCGGCGGCCCCGCCACGCCGTGGGAGCCTGCCGCTGGCATGCGGCGGCCTTTCTGCCGTCGGATGCCGACGCGGAGCGTTTCCGTCAGGCCATGGACCGCTGCTTTGCCGCCTGGCGGAGCGGGCTGCAATGGCTGGACCTGCCTGCCCGGCGGGAGCGGGTACGTCTGCCGCTGTGCCAGCTGCGGTATGCCGAGGCACAGGGCAGGGAAACCGGCCTCTTCTGCACCGGCGGCTATATCCAAGTCAGCGTTTCTCTGAAAAAGTTGGAGATGGAACTGCCCAATCCGCCCTTTTTTCGCTGTCAAAAGGCGTTTCTCGTCCACCTGTCGGCTATTTCCGAGTTCACCGGCGGCACGCTGACCATGCGGGGGGACGGGCGGACCATCACCGTCAGCCGACAGCAGTTGGCGCCGCTGCGGCAAGCCCTGGCAGAGTGGAAGAAAGGAGAGGAGCCTGCATGCGAATCTCGGTAATGGTGTGTGACGATTTGGCCGAGGAGCGGGCGTCTCTGGGACGGATGGTGGAGGACTACTGCCGACGGAAGGCCATCGAGCTGAGCCTGGAGTCCGCCGCCGGCGGCGAGGAGCTGCTGGACCGATGGCGGCCGGGGCGGTGGGATCTGGTCTTCCTCGACATCTTTATGCCGGGCCTTTCCGGCGTGGAGACTGCCCGCCGCCTGCGGCAGAAGGATGCCGCGTGCGCGTTGATCTTTGCCACCACCAGTCAGGAACACGGCCTGGAGAGCTTTGAGCTGCGGGTCATGGACTACCTGGTAAAACCCTTTGATCAAAGCTTGGTGGACCAGGCATTGGACTGGTTTGTCCAGCGGGAGACTATCCGATTGCAGCAGATTTCCGTAGGCGGTGAGTGGCAGACCCAGTGGGTCCGTCCGTCGGACGTGGTGTGGCTGGAGATGCGCCGCCATACGGCCACCATCCAGGTGGGAGACCGGGCGTATGAGGTGCGCCGGACCATGGAGGCGTTGGAGACGGAGCTGGATGACGACCGGTTTTTCCGCTGCCACCGGAGCTATCTGGTAAATCTGGACCGGGTCCGGACTTTGGAGGAGCGGGACTTCCTTATGGAGGACGGCACCCGGATTCCCATCAGCGCCAAGCGCCTGGCTGAAGCCCGGCAGCGGTTCCAGGAGTGGCAGCTTGCCAAAAACTGGGGAAATTGACCGGGAATGCCCCCTATGGGCCGTGCAAGTTATGACAGTTCGACACTATTCGTGCCAAATCTATGCCAACAGACAAAAAACTTGCTACAATATAGACCGACCATGGGAAAGTAAGTCGTCTTTGTGTGGCGAGAGAGAAAGGTGCGAGGATGCGGCTGGCAATTTGCGGCGGATCTCAGATGGAAACCCGATTTCTGTGTGCATTTATCCGGGAGCATTGCCGGCAGGAAGGCATTCCTGCGGAGGTCTGCGCCCTGACCGATTTGCCGCAGCTCTGGGAGGGCTTCTGCCCCGGCAGATATTACGGCGTTCTTCTGGGAATCGGAGATACCACCGGATTTCTGGCGGCCCGGCGGCTTCTGGAAACAGACCGGGGCTGCCGCCTGGTGTGCATCGACGACACGCCGCGCTATGCCATCCAATACCTGAGAATCCATGCGGCGGACTTTCTGCTCCGCCCCCTGCAAACCGAGCAGCTTTACCGGGCCATCCGGCGGCTGACGGGGCAGGAATAAGGGAGGAAGCGCTGTGCAGACCAGAGTGCCCAGGAAGAAACCATGGGACCCGGCGCCGCGAATCCGGCAGGAGACGCAGCGGCAGCTGGGCCACGCGGTGGATGCCGACGGCTTTCAGCACCGGGACCCTCTTTGGCATGTCACCGAGAACTTTCAGGAGTCTTTCGACCGAATCGGCCGGCGGCGGGCAGCCCAGCTGACGCTGGAGGGAGCCGATGAGGACCATGCACGGAACGAGACCGCGGAGAGAACTCCCCAGGCGTCCACAGAAACGCCGGACCGTCGGGAAACACCGGCGGGCCGAGGTGCGGCGCGCCATTCGGGCCGGTACCATCCAGAGCTTGCCGAATCGCCCCTCCACACCTTTGCGGAGACGGCGTTTCAGCGGGGCAATCTGGCGGCGGCGGTGCTTCAAGGCTCCGGCCGCATGATGTTGGCCACCTGTCTCAAGCGCTCCCTGGGCCAAAGCGAGCCGCTGCAGCAGCGGCAGACGTTGTTTGGCACCGGCAGTCAGGTCCGTATGATTCCCGGCAGCCCCCCGGACCAGATGGTTTTTCACCGTGGCTTTGCCGAAAGCGCCGTGGGTCTGATGGTGGACGTCCTCAGCGATGCCCGCGCTATGGTGGACACCATGACCCAGATGGCCATGGGCTGCGGCGACCTGAAGGAATCGGAGGGCGCGGCCACCCTGCGGCGGGTATATCCCTTCCTCGATGACAGTCGGGAGCGGGAACTGCTGGAGGCGTATCGGACGCAGCTGAAAGGGGCGGTGGACCCACGGGAACGACCGGCCCTGCAAAATGCCCTGGTCCATACGCGGGCCCTGATGGCCCGGAAAGAACAGATGAAAGCCGAATTTATCAGCAAGCTCCGCTGGATTTCCGACCGGGCCCAGGAGGCCCTGGAGGAATTGGAAGGCGAAGACACCCTGGAATACTTGATTGCAGCGCTGCGCCCGGAAGTGGATTTGCCGCCGCCGGAGCCGCCAGCACCGCCGGACGAGCCGGGAAGGAGAGAAACGGACCATGCAGCAGCAGAGCCGCCGGACCGAGACGAATTCCAAGAGCCGGACCGCCCGGCAGGAGTACCGGAAGAACCAACCGCTCCGTGAAGGCGGAGCTGTTCCGCTCCAGGTTGGTCTGGACGTACTGCGCGCCGGTGGAAGCCTGGAGCAGCTGCCGGCGGAGGTTGTTATGGAGCTGGCCAGCCGAATCGGCAACAGCGCCTTTCTCAGTCTGCTTTCCCGGCGGGAACCCGCCCCGGCGCCGCCGGTACGCTTTCCCGAGACGGTGGATACCGAGCCTTTGCCGGTACCGGAACAGGCCCTGGAGCTGACGTCCGGGCCGGACTTCGGCGCCATGGCGCTGCCGGAAACGGCGGCCCTGAGCTTGTAGGAGGCGTGCGGAGATGAAAGCAGAGGAAATCCGGACGCTGCTGCTCCAGCTGCTGGAGGACAGCGGTGCGGAGTGGATCGAAGCAGGCGGCTGCCTGTTGTTTCGCCTGCGGCGGGGCGGTGCGATCTGGGAGATGGCCTGCCGGTGCCTGGATGGACGGATGCTGGCCTATGGCCGTTACCCTGCGGCGGCAGCAGACCGGACGCAGGCATTGGAGCGCTGCAACGAGATCAACTGTCAGGTGGTCCAGGGCGGCATGTTCCTGATGGAGGATGGCCGGGCGGCGTTCCGCACTGAGGCCGATTTGCCCGACCCCTATGACGCGGCGGCGCGTCTGCGGGAGGCCATCGAATATAACGCCGCCGTTATCACACGCTTCTGGCGCATTTTGATGCCGGAGCGTCCCAATTTGTGAGCCGAGAGATCCCGCCGGAGCCTCGTGCAATCAGCCGGATAGACAGCGCCGCTGCCTGTCCCGCTGATTGCACGAAGCCGGCAGGAGGCTCGTTGCCATAGAAAACCCATCATTACATACCAGATTTTACGACGAAAGGAGGGGTGCTTCACGACCGGCCCCCCAGCCAATCGTGGCGTGAAGCAACAACATGGCAGAATATTTGTCCCCAGGTGTATACGTGGAGGAGTATGATTCTGGTGCATCCCCTATGCAGGGTGTCAGCACCAGCACGGCAGGCTTTGTGGGTCTGGCGGAGCGCGGTCCGGTTGTGGGTCAGCCCCAGCTGGTCACCAGCTTTGCCGACTACAGACGGATGTACGGCGGCTACCTCAGTGAGGCTGCCTGCGGCACCGCCCGATTCCTCCCCTACGCGGTGGAGCAGTTCTTCCTCAACGGCGGTTCCCGCGCCTATATCATGCGTGCCGTTCCCGCCGATGCCAAGGCCGGCTCGGCTGTGGCAGGTGTCCTGAAGGTCACTGCCGCCAACCCCGGCGCATGGGCAGAGAACATGCGCGTCACCGTGTCCGCCTCCAGCAAGGCCAAGACCCAGGTTTTGGCTGTCAACGGCGCAGATCTGACGCTGAAGAACGCCGATGGTTTCCAGATCGGTGACGTGGTGGAGCTGTTCGACGGCGCCAAGACTGCCTATGCCACCGTCAAGAACGTGCTGGATAAGGTGGTTACCCTGGATGCCCCCTGCACGATCAACGTGGCCGACACCAAAGTCGGTACCGCCAAGTACATCCGTACCTGCGAGATTACCCTCGCCGTCCGCCTCGACGACATGGTGGAGGTCTATGAGAACCTGTCTCTGAAGCCCGAAGCGCTGAACTATGCGCCGGTCAAGACCGCCAAGAGCGATCTGATCCGGGTGGAGATTCTCCCCGCCGCTGCCAAGGCTCCGGCTCCGGCGCCTGCAAAGGACGAGAAGAAGGAGGAAAAGGCCCCCGCTCCCGCTCCCACCGCCAGCATCGTACCCTATGAGCTGTGCGGCGGCACCGGCAGCGAGATGGTTCTGACCCTGACCGGCGGCAGCGACGGATCGGTGCAGAAGCTCACCGCGGATACCTACCTGGGCAAGGATGACGGCCCCGGCAAGCGCACCGCGCTCCAGGCTTTCCAGGAGAACAGCAGCGTTTCCATCATGGCCATCCCCGGCGTCACCATGCCAGAGGTCCAGTCGGCCCTGATTGCCTTCTGCGAGAACAAGAAGAGCTGCTTTGCCATCCTCGACATCCCCATGGAGCTGACCAAGACCAATGATGTGGCCAACTTCCGGGATATGTACGATTCCACCTACGCCGCCATGTACCATCCCTGGCTGCAGATGTTCGACGCCGGCGCCAAGCGCCCCGCCTATTTCCCGCCCTCCGGCGCCATGGCCGGTATCTTTGCCCGCAGCGACAACGAGCGCGGTGTCCACAAGGCTCCGGCCAACGAAGTGGTCCGCGGCTGCACCGGCCTTTCCTGCAGCTACAACAACGGCGAGCAGGACATCCTCAACCCCGTGGGTGTGAACCTGATCCGGGCGTTCCCCGGCCGCGGCATCCGCGTGTGGGGCGCCCGCACCATCAGCTCCAACGGACTGTGGAAGTACATCAACGTCCGGCGGCTGTTCATCTACGTGGAGGAGTCCATCAAGGCAAGCACCAACTGGGTGGTCTTCGAGCCCAACAGCGAAACCCTGTGGAGCCGTGTGACCCGGACCATCGAGACCTTCCTGGCCACCTGCTGGCGGGACGGCGCCCTGGCTGGCTCCAGCCCCGACCAGGCCTTCTTTGTTGAGTGTGGTCCCACCACCATGACGCAGGACGATATTGATAACGGCCGTCTGATCTGCCAGATCGGAATTGCGCCGGTCAAGCCCGCGGAATTTGTGATCTTCCGCATCACCCAGAAAACGGCTACCGGCGAATAAGGGCTTCCCGTACGCCTGACAGAAAGGATGAAAACGAATGGCGATTAATTACCCGTACAGAGTATTTCGGTACCAGGTTGAGATTGATGGCATCAGCCGTGCCGGTTTTTCGGAAGTTTCCGGTATGAGTTCCTCCGTGGACGCGGTGGAGTACCGGGAGGGCGACGATCTGCGGAATACCCCCCGCAAGCTGGCCGGTCTGACCAAGTTCGGCAACGTGACGCTGCGCTGGGGCGTATCCGATGATACGGATTTCCTGGAGTGGCTCTACTCCGTTGCTCCCAGCAACAACGCGCCCCCCACGGGTCTGGTCCGTCATGATGTGACCATCACCCTCATTGACGATGCCGGCAACCCCGGCCCCTCCTGGAACCTGATCAACGCGTGGCCCGTGGGCTACACGGTGCCCGACCTGAACGGTCTGGGCAGCGAAGTGGCGATTCAGTCCTTGGAGCTGTGCCACGAGGGCCTGGAGCATATCCCTGCCGGTGTGGCCGGTGAGCCTTCCCCCATCTAAGACATTGATACCGGACGGCGGTCTGGCACACAATCATTGACCAAAAGGCGGCCCTGACCGGCTGCGCGCTCCCATGCGCCAGAGATCAGGGCCGCTGCCCCCCATCATGAGGAGTACCAATGGAAACGGAATTTGAATTTGAACTGCCCAGGGGCTATGTGGATAAAAACGGCGATGTCCATCGCCGGGGTACTATGCGCCTGGCTACGGCTGCCGATGAGATTCTGCCGCTGCGGGATCCCAGGGTCCAGCAGAACGCCGGATATCTGACGATTATCCTCCTGTCCCGGGTCATCACCCGCCTGGGGACCCTGAGCAGCATCAACACCCGGGTCATCGAGGGCCTGTTCACCATGGACCTGGCCTATCTCCAGGACCTCTACCAGCGCATCAACATGTCGGAGCTGCCCGCCTATAAGGTGGTCTGCCCCCACTGTAATCAGGAAATCGAGGTGCCGCTGGATTTTTTATTGAATTAGGGCTGGTCTTGTATCCCCAGGAACAGCTCTTTCAAGAGATGACCTTTCTTTCGTATTATTTGCACTGGCCACGGGACGAGGTGATGAAGCTCCCCCATTGGGAGCGGCGCCGCTGGTGCCGCGAGGTATCGGAGGTCAATCAAAAACTCAACGGTCCCGAACAGCAGTCGTTCACTCTGAAATAAGGAGGCGTGAGAGCTGTGGCAATCCAATATCAGGAGCCGTTTCAGTCGTTCCGCTTCCTGGTGGAGGTGGAGAACCAGAAAGGCGCTGTTGTGGCAGCATTTTCCCAGTTTTCCGGCGTCAATATGACTGTGGAAACGGTCCAGGCCCGCGACGGCGGCGACAACCGGGGTGTCCAGCAGGTGATCCCGGTGCTGACCCGGTTCGAGCCGGTGACGCTGACCAAGGGCGTGGTAGGGGACAATGCGTTCCTCGATTGGCTGTTTTCGGCAGCCGCCGGCGTCTCCACCGGTCCACGGGGAGGCGATGAGCTTTACCGGACGCTGAATGTGGTGGCCCTGGACGCACGGGGAGAGCGCGGCGTGACCTGGTCCCTGAAAAACGCGCTACCCATTGGGTATTCCCTTACACCCATGGACGGCGGACGCAGCGAGGTTTTGGCTGAAAGCCTGACCTTTGCCATCACGGGTTTGGAGCGGAAAACCAATCCGCCCAAGGACCGTTAAGATTGTTCAGGAGGTGACAGAAGGTGGATTTTTTATCGGGCGCTTATTTTGAAGTGGCGCTGACGGGAGAAAATGTGGACTTGACAGGCCGGTTCACCTCTGTTTCCGGTCTGAATATGGAAGTGGAGTACGAAATCTATAACGAGGGCGGAAGCAGTTACCCTCGCTTTTTCTACAAGGAGAGCAAGCCCCAGGTCCTGGTTCTGGAACAGGGCGTCCTCATTGACGGCGACGGATTTTCCCGCCTGATGGTGCAGTGCGTTCAGGGGCAGGTGTTGCCGCTGAGCGGTACGGTGACCCTGAAGGACAGCTTCGGCGTCAGCCAGCGGACCTGGGTCATCACCGGCGCCTATCTCCAGAAGTACATGGGGCCGGAACTCAACAGCAATCAGGCGGCTCTGGCCGTGAGCCGGGTGGAGCTGCTCTACAACGGGTGCTTCTGATATGGATTCCAAGACTGTGATTAAACCGGATACGGCGATGCTGCGGCAGGAACAATTGGGCCTGTCGCCCTTTGGTCTGTTGTCCCGGCTGTTTCAGGAAGAGCTGGAGCGGCGGGTACAGCAGAACTTGGGCGCTTATGCGCCGGTTCCCCTGACGTTGTTGGAGGAGCCGGACCAAGAAGCGGCTGCCCAGCCGGTGCCGGTATCGCTGCATTTGGATGTCCATGTGGAAGCACCCAAGCTCCGGGAGGAAAAGGACAAGACCGCCCCCAAGCGGGAGTGGGACAAACCGGCGGAGCTGCGTATTCTGGAACGGGTACAGCTTCGGGAACGGGAGCTGCGGGAGACCCGCGAGGTCCTGCACCGGCTGGAACTGCGGCTGAACGGCCAACGGTGGAATCTGCCACAGGTGAGCCGACAGATGGAACAGACTGCGGCGCGGAGTCATGAGATTGGAAGAAGCACAGCTGGAACGCCGCTGCCTCTGGCCAGTCAGGCTGCCGCCGCTCCCGGTACGGGCGGCTGGCTGCCCCGGCACCAACAGACGCATCCGGGTTATCCGACCCAGGAGCCCCGACAGGAAGGCCCCACGGGAGCCAGCATTCTGCTTCCCGACGTGCTGCGCCGCCGCCGGGAGGCGGCTTTGGCCCGAACGGAGGACATATCTTCGGGCTGGAGCAGCACACCAGAGGAACGCCGGCTGGAAGGGAACCCGACGGAAGAGCTGTTGCAGTTTGTCCATCAAGCTGTAGAGCAAACCATGCGCCAAAACCGTTCCCGAGAGCAAGAGGCCCGACAGCTGGCAGAACGAGTCGCTTTGGAACGCTGGAATCCGACGGAGTCCGGCAGAGAGCAGCGGCAAAGCGACCGGGAACCGGTAACACGACAGCCCGCCCAAGCGGCGGAGATACCCCAGCCGGGACGCTTGGACAGCGGACGGGACATGGTACCTGCATCGAACCACCACGCGGATGATGCGGAAGGGTTAACTCCTGCATCGGGCCGCACTTTCGCAGGCAGCGTTCAGGCAGTCGGGGAGGAAACACAGACGGCAGCCCAGAAAGCAGGAATGGCCGCTGTGCCGGTAGAGAGGATGCACGTCGCCGGATTGGAAGGGACATTGTCACAACATGGTTCGGAGGAATTAGTTTACCGACAGACATCGGAGGATACAGAAACCACCGAGTCAGCGCCAAAGCGGAACATTCCGGCGGCATCCACTTTCCGGGGAGAAACCGGTGGACAACCGATGAAACTGCCACGGAGCGTCGAGACGAGCAGCGTGCCGCTCCATACCGGTATAATCGTGTCGGCTCCAACGACACCGACGGCAGCACATTCGGAAACAGGGAAGACGGCAGCACCATCCACCGTATCGGATGCAACAACGCCCTCCGCCACACCGGCAGAGCGCAGGGGTGTCCAGAGACAGATGGACGGGGAGACCCCACCGGCAATTCCGACACAAAGCGTTGCTGGAAAGACTGCGGAACATGACAGATCTCCGGTACAGACAGAGCAGCACCAAGGAAAATTGGAAGCACGGAACGATTCAGAGAGTTTTTCTGATGAGACTGGTACGGTGTCGAAACTCACAGCCCGCCCAACGGAAAGCACGGAGACGACGCCCCCGAATGAGCCGATGGTATACCGTGAGGATGATGTTCCCGACGCAGTCTCAACGGCCCGTCCGGTGGAATCGGGGGAGAGGGCTTCAGCGAAAGAGCGGATGGGATACCGGACCGCAGAGAATATTCCAACGGCGACGGTAGGCGACCAGATGGCCGTACAAATTATTGCAGAGGAAAAAAGCAAACCTATCGAGATTCTCGATGGAAGCATGTCTGCCCGCCCGACGGCTGCCGCTGCAGCAACAACGCTCCCGAAAGAACCAATGGTTTGCCGGGAGGACAATGCCATCAATGCAGCCTTAACGGCACACCCGATGAAATCGAGGGAGACAGTCCCAGCAGAAGAACCGATGGTGCACCGGACCGTGGACAACGTTCCACTAACGGCAGAAGCCAGTCCAATGACCGCGCAGCCTGCCCTGCAGCAAAAAAGCGAAAATGCGGGGACTTCTGATGTGGTTGGGACCGCCCGCCCGGCGGAGTCTGCTCAAATAACGCTGCCGGAAGAAACAATAGTTTACCGCGAAGCCGAGATTCCGAAGGAAAGTGATATTGCGCATCCCGTAGCAACCACTGAGATAACACCCCTGAAAGAACCAATGGTTTACCGGGAGGACGATGTTTCCCATGCAGCCGTAACGGCACGTCCGGTGGAATCAGGGAAGAAGGCCCCAGCGGAAGAACCGATGGTGCATCGGACCGTGGACAACGTCCCGGCAACGACGGAAGCCACTCCAACGGCTGCGCAGCCTGCCCAGGAGAAAAGAAGCGAATATACAGGTGTTTCTGATGTGGCTGGCACCGCCAGACTGGCGGAATCTGCTCATACAACGCTGCCGGAAGAAACAGTGATTTACCGGGAAGCCAATATTCCGAAGGAAAGTGATATTGCGCATCCCGCAGCAACCACTGAGACAATGCCCCTGAAAGAACCAATGGTTTACCGGGAGGACGATGTCCCCGATGCAGCCGTAACGGCTCGTCCGGTGGAATCAGGGAAGACGGCACAGGCGGAAGAGCGAATGGTTCACCGAACTGTGGACAACGTCCCGGCAACGACCACACAGCCAGCCCTGGAGAAAGAAAGTGGAAATACAAGTGTTTCTGACGTGGCTCGCACGGCCCGCCCGGCGGAATCCACCCAAACAACGCTGCCGGAAGAAACAGTAGTTTACCGGGAAGCCGATCTTCCAAATGCAAGTGATATTGCGCGCCCCGTGGTAACCACTGAAGCAACACCCTCAAAAGAATCAATGGTTTACCGGGAGAGCGACGTCCCCGATGCAGCCGTAACGGCCCGCCCGGTGGAATCAGGGGAGACGACCCCGGCGGAAGAACCGATGGTGCACCGGACCATGGAGAACGTTCCGATAACAACGGCCGCCAGCCCAACGGCTGTGCAGCCTGCTTTGGAGAAAAGAAGCGAACATACAAAGCGTCCCGACGTGGTGCGCACGGTTCGCCCGGCGGAACACACCCCAACAGCGCAGCCGGAAGAACCGATAGTTTACCGGGAAACCGATGCCCCGAATCAGAGTGACACCGCCCATCCGGCGGCGGCCACAGGGGCAGCTCCTTCGGGGCAGCCGGTGATTCACCGGGCAACCAACGGTTCCGACGCGGTTTCCAAGGCCCCGTCGGTGCGGAATCGCCTCACGGCGGCCAGACCAGCCAGGCATGCTGCCGGAAGCCCGACAGAGCCGGATATACCACTGGGCTTGCGCCAGAACAGCAGTGAGGAGTTCACGGCAGCGGAGTTGTTCCATTCTGCTGGCTTGCGGGATATCCGCACGGCCCGACCCACAACGGGGCAGACCGTTACGGCGGAGATGGCATGGAGATCCGGAACCCCAACGCTGACATTTGCCAAAACCGCCCAGCAGCAGCCACCGAAACAACCGGAAAAGGAGTCGGCTGCCACGCAGAATCTTCCGGCCTGGGCCAGGGAACTGTTGGAGAAACCTCCGGCACAGACTGCTGGGGCGGCTCCGTCTGGACAGAGCCGTCAGATTCAGTGGACGGCACCCCAGGCTGTGCCGGTGCCGGCGGCGCGGACCAGTCCTCCCGCCAATGCGGCGGCGGTGCCGCCTTCGCTGCTCCACCGGGAGCGGGGCGGAGATGATGAGCGCAGCAGTGCTGCCCAGCAAGCAGAGCGGGAGGCGGAAATTCGCCGGACTGCTGATAAGGTGTACCGGATCATCGAAGAACGGCTGCGGCGGGAACTGCGCCGCAGCGGCCGATAAAAAGGAGGGAACGCTGTGTTTACCGGAGCGACCAACCCCAACGATCTTGTTCCGCTGGAAAAGCTGAAGATCACCAACCTGGAAAATAAAGAGACGTTTTATGTGCTCTATAATCCCCAGAGCTACGTGCAGCAGCGCAGCGTCAACTACTCCCAGATCAACATGCTGGGCACAGATGCGCCCGTTGTGCAGTTCCAGAACGGCAACGGCGAGACGCTGAGCCTGGAATTGTTTTTCGACAGCCTGTCCTCCAGCACGGAGGTGGGCGGACCACCCGACCGGCAGAAGGCGTTTGAAAGCAACAGCCGCCGCCAGATCACCGAGAATATGATTGACGTGCGGGATTACACCCAGGAAATCTACAAGCTGATGACGACCCAAAGCGATGTACACCGTCCGCCGCGGCTGCTGGTGGAGTGGGCGTCGTTGCAGTTTACGGGGTTCCTTGTCAGCTGTGAACAGACATTCACCAAATTCGATGATATGGGATATCCGGTGCGGGCGATTCTCAAGTGTGAATTTCTGGAGCACCGGGATGCGGATAAACTCAGCGCCTGCAACCCGTTGGAGTCGCCGGACACCACCAAGTTCCGTACGGTCCGGCAGGGGGATTCCCTCTGGGCTCTGGCGGCACGGGAATACGGCGAATCGGGGCAGTGGCGGGAAATCGCCGCGGCCAACGGTATCGTTAATCCCCGGCGGCTTCGCGCGGGAGAGCGACTGATACTGCCGGCTCTGGACTGAGGAGCGGCGGAAAGGGAGGACAGCGCCAGTGGAATATGCCAGCTACAAATATTCGGATTTGGCAAAAAAATACGATAACTTCACGGCGCCGGCTTACGAGATCCACCTGGGGGGGATGACCCTGCGGAGTGATCAGAGTAAAATTGCCTCCCTGGAGGTGGAGCTGGCCGCCGACGGCACTGCCGGTGGATGCAGCTTCGCGGTGGAGGGTATGTATGACGCCGCCCAGAGCGAGTGGGCGGGGGAACTGCTCAAAAATGTGACCCTGGGGGCCAAGCTGGTGGTGAACGGCGGCTACATCCGCAAGAAAGAACTCTTCTACGGCTATGTGGACGACTACACCCTGGACTTTTCTCCTGACGGCGCGCCGCGGGTCCAGATTACCGGCATCGACGGCCTGGGCTTTCTTATGAGCCAGCGGGAACCGTGCTACGCCGGCCAGCGCAAGGCGGCGGATATTGTGCGGGAAATCCTCAACAAAAGCGTCTCCGCTGGTTTTGCCAAGAAGGTGTCGGTGGGACAGCTGCAGGGATTTGAGACGCCGCTGGTCAAGGAGCAAGTTGACGACTGGCGCTTTCTCAATCTGCTGGGCCAGCGCTACGGGGCAACGCTGATGGCCGTGGGCGGGGAACTGATCTTCGACACTCTTATGGACCAGAGCAAGACGATTTTGACGCTGACCATGGGACAGAATCTCCAGCGGTTCCAAAAACGGATGTCCTTGGCCCACCAGGTGGGACAGGTGGAGATCTTCGGCCGGGATGTCAACCAAAAGGCCATCAAGGGGACAGCCAGTTCCGTGACGGTGGGCGGCAGCGGCAAGTCTGCGGCACAGCTGGTGCCGGCGTTCAAAAATACGGTCCTCCGGGAGTACAGTGAGTTTGTCCGGACCCAGGAGGAGTGCCGGAAGCTGGCCCAGGTCCGTCTCAACGGAATCGCCATGGGACTGATCTCCGGCGAGGGACAGTGCGTGGGCATTCCCGAGCTGACACCGGGGCGATATCTGGAGATTGACGGCAGCGATGACCAGGTGAAGGGGCTGTACTTTCTTACGAAGGTCCGCCACCTGTTCACACAGGAGAACTATCAGACGGCGTTTGAGTTCAAGGGGGCAAAGCTATGAGTCTGGTGCAGCAGTTGGAAAGCATCATGAAGGAGAGCGGCATCTCCCAGGAGCGGGGGATGGCCCGCAACGGCTTGGCACTGGCCCGGGTAATCAACGTCAACGACGAGGAAGGCTTTAACCGGGTCCAATGTCTGCCGGTGGGCGCACCAGATAACGAGGTTACCGACTGGTGTTATTGTATGGCGCCCATGGGCGGCAAAGGCTGCGGCATGTATTTCCCGCCCCAGGTGGATGACCTGGTGGTGCTGGCCTATCTCGATGACGATCCCCATCGACCGGTGGTTCTGGGGAGCATCTGGAACACCGAGGTGACGCCGCCGTTTACCATCAAGGAAGGCAAGGTGGAGGACTACGCCATCCGGACCCCCAAGGCCATCGATCTGACGTTCCACGATGAGGACGAGAAGCAGACCGTGACGCTGACTATGCCGTCGGGCACCGTGCTGCGGTTCGACGACGGCGAACAGACTGTGACCCTCCAGGACAAGGACGGAAAGAACGCCCTGAAGATGAACTTCAAAAGCGGCGAAGCGGAGCTGACCAGCGAGAAAAAGCTGACTCTCAGCGCCGGAGATACATCCATCACCTTGGAGAGCAGCGGCAACCTGACGCTCCAGTGCAACGGAAAGCTGTCGGCCCAGGGGGCCAGCATCGAGGAAAAAGCCAAGGGTCAGATGACGCTGCAGGGCGCTACCACCCAGGTCAAGGGAGACGGTACCCTGGAATTGAGCGGCGGCGGCTCCGCATCACTGAAGGGCGGTATCGTCAAAATCAACTGAGGCTGGCTCTGGGCCGGCGGAACGGGAGGAGTGTGTGAATATGAATGGGAAGGAATTTCTCGGCCGCGGACTGAAATTTCCGCTGCAGGTGGACCGCCGGACGGGACGGTTTGCCATGGTCAGCGAGGACGAGGACATCCGCGAAGCCATCGGCATCATCCTGCGCACTGTGCAGGGCGAGCGGGTCATGCGGCCGGAATTCGGCTCCAATATCATGGACTATACCTTTGCGCCTTCCTCCAGTTCCACCCGCCAGAGCATTGCCCGGCAGATACAGGAGCAATTGCTCTATCAGGAGCCACGGATTGAGGACGTGGAAGTGACCTGCCGCCAGATGGACCAGCAGACCGGCGCCATCGTGGTGGAGGTCTCCTATACGGTCCGCTCCACCAACAACCGCTATAACCATGTATATCCTTTCTATCTGACAGAAGGCTCTGAGGGAGGTGGCGGCGCATGAAACACCCGGTTCTCGACCCGCGGGACCTGGATGCCATCCGCGCCCAGGTAGCCGCCCTGGCCCGCAGCTATACCCCGGAATGGCGTTATGAGCACACAGAGGACGATCCCGGCGCGGCGCTGGCCGAACTGTTTGGAACCATGTTTTATCAGACCGTGGACCGGTTCAACGCCCTGCCGGAAAAGCTCTACACAGAGTTTCTGAACCAGATCGGTTTCCGGGAGCCTGGCCCTGTGGCGGCCCGTGGCGAACTGGTGTTTACGCCCCATGACACGGTGGAGGAACCGGTGCCGGTGCGTTCCGGTACTCAGGTGTTCACCGCCGATGCGGCAGGGGAGCATATCGTTTATGAGACCCAGCGCTCCATCCAGGCCACGCCGGCAAAGCTGTTAGATATCTACTACGCCGACAGCCAAAGCGACCATCTCCAACGGCTGGACCTGCGGCGGCCCCAACGGTTCTTCTCTCCCGATGGGGAGGAACTGCAGCGTCATGCCTTTTCTATTGGAGAAGACCGGGTGTTGCGGCTCCAGGGGCCCGGCGTGGTGACCATGGAGTTCCGGCAGGCCGCCCGGCACCTGGAGGAAGAGACTACCCGGCTTTTGACTGGCGATGATCTCCAGTGGCAGTACCGTCACGACGGTGAGTGGCTGCCCTTCGATCAGGTCCGCGCCGAAAATGGCCGGATCTTTCTGGAAAAACGAAACAGCCTGCATCTGGAGCCGGACGAGTCCGGTCATATCTGTGTCCGCTGTACCGGCGGCGCACCGCTGACCCTGCGGTTGGAGCAGGCTGCTTTGACCAGCGCACCTCTGGAGCCGTGCCGGGCGCAGAACCTCTTTGCAGGGGATGTGCCGATTCTCCCGGAGGAGGGCGGTTACTGCTTCGGACGGCGTCCGACCCCCTACAGCCTATTCTACCTCCGCAGCGACGAGGTTCTCAGCAAAGCCGGTGCCCGGGCGTGGCTGCGCCTGGAGATTACCCCCATAGTGTTCGATCCTCCGGACCGGGGCGCCGCCTATCAGTTCAATCAGGCCATCATTGACAAGCGCAGCGCCGTGGCAATCCAGCCCGACGACGTGCGGATTTCCGGCGTGGTCTGGGAGTATTTCAACGGCCTGGGCTGGCGTCAATTGGAGGTGACCGGCAGCCGGAACCCCTTCTCCTGTTTACAGGAGGGGAATCTGGAGCTGCGGTTCCAGGTGCCGGAGGACTTGCAGCCCACCGATGTCAACGCCGACACCGGCTGGTACCTGCGGGCACGGGTGACGGAGATTGACAACCTGTACTCCGGCTATCAGCGGTGGATTGTGCCTTTTGTCCAGGGTGTGCAGCTCCAGTGGCAGTATGAACACCCGGTGCCCGCCGCTTGGCTGTCCAGCGACAATAACGGCCTCCGCCGGGAATTGCGCGAAGCGCATACATACGACAATCTGGACTTTCCGCTTCTGGAGCCGCTGGAGGAGGGGCTGCCCGCCATGTACCTGCGGTTTGACCGCTCCCCCCACGCCATGCCCCTGTCCCTCTATTTTCAGGTGGAGGGCCGGGCCGCCATGGAGGAGCAGCTCCAGTGGGAGTGGTGGAACGGCAAGTGCTTTGAGACGGTGCGGATTGTGGACACCACCGAGCGGCTGCTCCACAGCGGCGAGATGTTTCTGTTTTTGCCCGATCCGTTGCCAGAGCGGGAGCTGTTCGGTGAAACCGGCTGCTGGCTGCGGCTGAGCCGCACGGGCCGGCAGGAAGGCCCGGCGCCTACAGTGGCGGCGGTGGTGCCTAATGTGGTACCGGCGGTACAGTGCCGCCAGGAGCCGGAACAGCGATTCGATACCGGCGTCTACGAGGCCGGAAAGGCGGTGCAGCTGCTTTCCAAACCGGTGCAGAACTGCACAGTGTGGGTGGATGAACTGCGGGGGCTTTCCGCCGCCGAGGCCGAAGCCCTCTCCCGCGCCGAACCCGACCGGGTCCGGCTGGAGCGGGAGGATCATGTGCTGCGGCACTGTTGGATTCGGTGGGAGCCGGTGGATGATCTGGCTTTGGCCGGTCCCGGCGACCGGGTCTACACTTTGGAACCTTACGAGGGTGTAATCCGCTTTGGCGACGGACGCCGGGGACGGGTTCCGCCGGCCGGTGATCACAACATTCTTGTAACCTACGCCAGCGGCGGCGGTACCCGGGGCAATGTCCCTGCCGACACGGTCCGTGCGCTGCTGGGCGGTCTGCCGTGGATCAGCTCTGTGCGGAATCTCACCGCCATGAGCGGCGGCACCGGCCGCCTGAGCCTGGAGGAGATCGAAGCCCGAGGCAGCCGCCATCTGCGGACCAGGGGCCGCGCCGCTGCCGGGAGAGATTTTGAGGATTTGGTGCGTCAGGCCTTTCCCCAGGTCCGACACATCCGCTGTTTCTCCGGCCGGGACCCCCAGGGTCAACCGAAGCCGGGTCATGTGACTGTGGTCCTGGCCGGTTACGGCAGCGGTGGAGAGGGCGCGGAAGCGCTGTGTCGGCAGGTATACGACTACCTCAGCAAACGCTGCTCCTGCTGCCTGGTGGCCGAGGGACGGCTCCACGTCCACCCGGCCACGGTGCTGACGGTCAACACGCGGATTTCCGTGGAGACCGAGCAGCCCGAACTGGCCGCCGATACCCAACAGGAGATTGTCCGCCGGGTGACGCGGCTCATTGAAGAGACGTGGCACGCCCGCCCCATCGGGGAGCAGATTCGCATGGATGAGCTGTTCAACACCGTGCGGGAGACGCCCAACGTGCGCCTGACCCTTCGGATTCTGGCGGAAGGCGCCTACCATCAGGAGGGCCAGTCCCGCCTGGCGCCGCTGGAGCGGGACGGAGACTTCCCCTACGCGGTGGTGGAAAGCGGTACCCACCTGGTACGGGTGCAGTGATCTTATAAGGAAATTTTGTCAAAGGAGGATGCGGCGTGTTGGTTTCGCGCAGGCTGGACGACCAGCGATATGAGGAAATTGTCGCAGAGGCGGAAGGCCGCCTGCCGTGGCTGTGTCCCGTGTGGACCGACCACAATGCCCACGACCCGGGCATCACCCTTTTGGAATTGATGGCCTGGTACAAGGAAATGCAGCAGTACCAGATGGACCAGATGACGCCGGCGGTGCAGCGGAAGCTGCTGGAGCTGGCAGGGCTGCATTTGCTGCCGGCCCGGCCCGCCGCCCTGGCCGTGGAAGTGACGCCGGAGGCTCCGGCCTACCCGGCGCTGGAGCGGCTGACAACGCCGCAGGAGGCACTTTTTGAACTGGCCGAGCCGGTACCTGCTGTCCGCCCCAAGCTGGCGGCGATTCTGGTCGAGCGGGACGGACAACGCCTGGATGTGAAGGGTCTGGTGGATGACGGTACGCCGTTCCAGCCCTTCTCCTTCGGCGGCGAGGGCGAGAGCGCCCTGCTGCTGGGATTTTCCCGGCGGCCCGAGGAGCAGCTGCGGCTGTGGTTTCAGGTGCAGCCACCGGCGGGGGTTCCCCGCAACGCTCCAGATGCCCAATCCCTGCCGCCGCGGACATTGGTCTGGGAACTGGTGGGGGCCGGAGCAGTGCGCCCCCTCACCGACGAGACCTGGGCCCTCAGCTGGAGCGGCTACGTGTGCCTCCCGATTCCGGAGAATTGGACCGCCGATGACACGGGCGTGTGGTGGCTGCGGCTGCGGCAGCTGGAGGGCGGCTGTGAGGAGCAGGTCCGCCTGTCCGGCGTGTCAGCGGGCAGGTTCCGGGCCTTACAGCAGGAGACACGGGCAGCCAGCCACCGCTTTACGGTGGATGCCGCGCCGGAGCAGACGGTTGCCATTGGCAGCGCCCAGAGCCGGGGGGCAGAACTGGCCGTGTTTCTGCGAGACAGCGGCGGCTGGCAGCAGACCACCGCATACCGGGAACAGCGGACGGCTCAAGGCCTGGAGCTGACAGTGGACGCCTCTGCCGCTGTGGCGGATGGGTCGGAGAACCTGCTGGTGGTCTGCCTGGACCCGCGCCACGCCTGGGAGCTGCTTTTGGACGCCAGGGGCCTGCCCGGTGAGGAATTGGAGCTGCGGTTGGACGGGCAGACAGCCCTGGCCGACCGTATGGAGCTGATGTGTCTGACGCTCCAGCAGGATGGAACCGTGCGCCCGGCACTGTGGCACCGGGTGGATGATTTGTCAGTCTGTTCTCCCAGGGACCGGGCCTTTGCCTATGACCCGCAGCGGGAGCGACTGATCTTTGGCGACGGTCTCCATGGCGCTGTGGTGGCTCCCGGACGGGGGGCAGTGCTGGTGACAGAGCTGGTTCTGTCCCGGTGCGGCGGCGGCAATATCCCCGCAGATACGCCGCTGACCTTTTTAAAAAGTGGAGACTTAGTGGCCCACGATGCCGCTTGGGGCGGCCGGTGGGATGAGACGCTGCAGGAGGGACGCGCCCGGCTTCTCAAGGAGTTGAGCCGGACCGGCAAGTGTCTTTCGGCTGAGGACTATGAACAGCAGGCCAGGGAGACGCCGGGCTTGCGGGTGGCCGGTGCCAAAGCCCTTCCGGGCTTTGATTCTGCTGCGCCGCAGCAACGGCGCAGCGCCCAAGTCAGCGTGGTGGTGCTGCCCGCCGGTGAGGGGAAACGTCTCATGGCCGACCGGCGGTTTCTGGAGGCGGTGGACCGTCAACTGGAACGGCGGCGGACCATCTGTATCCGGACCCAGGCTATCCCGGCCCGGTATGTGCCCTTCTCCGTCACCGGACGGGTGGCGGCTGCACCGGGTACCGCTGTGGAGGCTGTGCGGGAAGCCTTGGAGGCATACTTTGCTCCGCGGGAGGCGCGCATTGGCGCCGATGCCCGGCGTGACGACGTGGAAGCGGCCCTGCAAAAGGTGCCGGGCGTTCTCCAGGTGGAATTGCTGGAACTGCGAGGGCTGGACCATGGCAGTTACCGGACGCCGGGCGGCGATTTACAGATTCCGCTGGACGGGATTCTGTCTCTGGAGCAAATTGATTTGAAACTGACCCGGATCTGAGCGATCCGGTGGAACTGGGGGTGAGGGAAAGCCCATGAGTGATACGCAGAAATACAGGACGCTCTGCTGCCGGGAACATTGGCTGGGCGGGCTCTTCGACCGGATTGAGTGCCGGGGCGACGCCCTGTGCCTGAGCGAAGGGGCCTTTTCCGGGGCTGTTTGTTTGCCGCCGGTGGACAGCAGCGAGCCCGGATTCCGATGGGGCCGCCTGAAGCTGCTGGCCCAGGTGCCGCAGGAGGCAGCCGTTCGTGTCTACGCCCGCTCGTCTGACCGGCCGGACTGGCCGGAATGGGAGACCCAGCGGGGGCAGCCGTTGCCGTCGGAGACCCTGCGGGAGCTGTTCGGGCCGCCGGTGGCCCAGACGGACCTGCTGTTGGAGCGGACGGGCCGGTTTTTGTGGCTGGCCCTGGAGCTGAACGCCGGCGGTGCCCGGTCGCCGCAGGTGGACGGGCTTTCCCTGTGGATGGCGGGTGACCACATGGTGGATTATCTGCCGGCCATCTACCGGGATCAGGACTTCACCTACCGGTATTTATCCATCTTTAATACCATTTTTCAGGAGTTGGAGGCGGAGCTGGACGCGCTGCCCCGGCAGCTGGACCCGGCCAGCGCCGGGGAGGAGATGCTGGAATTCCTGGCCCGATGGCTCTGCATGGAGCCGGAACGGGGCGAGGAACATCTGCGCCAACGGCTGCCGGAGATCCTGGAGGAGTATGAATCCATGTATACCCCCGCCGGTGTGGGGCGCAGCGTGGAGCGGCTGACGGGACGGAAGCCGTGGATCATTGAACACTTTGCCGTCAATCCCAACGACCTGACCTGCTGTAATCCCGCCCTGTACCGGCGGCTGTACGGCGAGGAACCCTACCGGTTCTTCCTGCTGCTGCCCCAGGGTACCTTTGAAAAGCAGCAGGACATGGAGCGGTTTCTCGAGCGGATGCGGCGGCTGATCCCCGCCGAAACCGAGATGGAGCTGGTGCTGCTCAAGCCCTGCATCCAGTTGGATTGGCACACCTACCTGGGGATCAATTCTCAGATTGGGGATTACATCCCCGCGGCCATCGACGACTCGGTGACCATCCACTACGATACGACGATTGGAGGAGCATAAATGAGTGGGAACACGGACTTTTTCCCGGTGGTACGCAACCGCTATTTTTACGGTAAGCTGCTGACGGTCCGAGACTTTGAGGTGGAGCAGAGCTATCTGCGCAAAAAGAACCAATTGCTCAGCCGCCTGTCCCTGGGCGCCGGTGTGGTCTGCGGCCTGGGTGTCAGTGCCAGTGACGACGCCACGCTCCTCATCGAGAGCGGCATGGCGCTGGACTACCAGGGCCGCATGGTGGTGGTGGAAGAACCGTTGCTGCGGAAAATCCAGATGATCGACGGCCAGGAGACCTTGCAGGGGAGGGAAACGGCCTACCTGTGCTTGCGCTACGATGAGACGGATATTGAGCCGGTCAACGCCGTCGGCGCGGACACCGGCGAGAGCCGCCAGTTCAACATGACAAAAGAGGGCTACCACCTTTTCCTGACGGCCGAACCGCCGGAGTTCCGGGGCCTTTTGGAGGCCTCCGGCCATGATAATGTATCCATCCTCTACGCCAGCCAGGAGTTGACGCTGGTGCTTTCCGCGCCGGAGGCGGTTTGCGCCGGCCAGGAGTTCACTGTGGAGGTATTGGTGGTCAAGAACGAGCGGACCGCGCCGGTTCACTTCCGCCTGGAGGGCGAAAGTGCCTTCGTGGACAGCGAGGATGGCCGGGTCTGTCTGGAGTTCCGGGAGAGTCCGGAGGAGAAACGCCGGGTGTACACAGCACGGTTCCAGCTCAAGGCCCGGCAGCTGAGCGGAATGGACAGCCCATTGTTCCCCAGCGGCGGCGAGATCAACCTGGAGCTGGGAAGCCACAGCTATAAGAATTATGTGGAGGTGGAGACCCGCTGCCATGTGTGCGCCGACGAGGCGCAGATGGAGGAGCGGTACCAGCTGACCGACAATTTGGAGCGGCGTCTGCGGGGACGGGATATTCCCATCTACCTGGCAAAGCTGGAGCTGATTCACTCTGCGGGCAGCATGTTCCTGGCCTCGGTGACCAACCTGCCCTTCCGCCAGCGTCTCTCCCGGGAGATGGACCAGGGCGGCGAGCGGGAGCTGCAAGCGGTGACCACTTCGGTGCGCAGCCTGGAGTACTGGCAGAAGCCGGACGTAAAGGCCATCTACCAGCAGTCCACCGGCGGGCTGCACTTTGACTTCGGCATCCCGGCCCCCGAGCAGTACGACTACGCCGTGTCCCATGGCACTGTGGACCTAGTCATGCCGGGCGGGCTGCGGGTCAACAGTAAGGTCTACTCTGACGAGATTGCCCATGGTTTGGGGCCTGGTGCCGTGGATGTGCGGCTGAGCATTGAGTTTGCCGACCGGAACGCCGATGGCGAGACGGCGCTGCAATTCGGCAACAGTGAGGTGTTCCGGGGCAGAACGTCGCCGGTTTCCCCACCGTGGGTGGAGGCTGCGGCGCTGGTCTACCCCCAGCGGGGCACCATGCGCATCGGCCTGTGGCTCCATGACATGGTGGACGGCAACCACATTACAGTCCACTATTTCGCCCAGAAGCCAGAGCGGGATACCAGCCGGATTCTGGCCCAGCGGCAGGTGAGTTTGACGGTAACGCCGGAATTTGCACGGGTCAGCCGTCGCGGCAGCCTGCGGTTCCAGGCCGAGGTCATCGGAAGCGAGGACAAGAACGTCCTGTGGAAGATCCGCGAGGAGGGCGGCGGCTCCATCGACCGCAACGGCGTCTATCAGGCGCCGGAGCTGACGGGTACCTACGAAATTGTGGCCACCGCCGGCGCCGATGAGACGGTTACGGCCAGCGCCTTCGTAATCGTGGAGTAAGCTGGAGAAAGGCCTGTAAACAATCAAAACATCAGCGAAAAGGGGGGAGCGGTTTATGAGTACCATGCTGATTCGGGAGCGGTATAAAGTGGTGCGGGTGCTGTATACGGAACCGGACTACGCTTTTGTGGAGGCGGTGGATATCCAGGAACGGGAGACGCCCACCCGGCTTCTGAATCTCTATGAGGGAGAGCTGCTCCACCGTTACGGCAAGCTCTGTGCCGGCATCCGCCGGGAGGATTGCCCGGCGTTTCAGGGGATGTTCCTCAACGGTGAGACGCTGGTGACGGTGTTCACGCCCTGCGCCGGTACCGAGATTGACCAGGTGTTCTACCGGGGGGATCGCTGGAGCTGGCAGGACCGGCTGCATTACGCCGGCCTGCTGCTCCACAGGGCCTTGGAGCTGACCAATCTGCCGCCGGAACTGTCCTGTGCGGCGATGCTGTCGGAGAACGTGCTGGTGGACACCAACAAAAAGGACGTCCGGCTGCGGTACATGGTCCGGCCCATGGAGGGTATGACGCCCCGGGAGCTGGCACTGCTGGCCGGCGATCAGGTGAAAAAGATCCTGCCCCGGCAGTCCACGACCCTGGAGGCACAGCTGGACTTTCTGGAGGAACTGGATCGGGGAACCTTTGGCTCCATCGTGGGGCTGTACGCCTGTTGGCGGGAGGCGGAGGAGAACATTCGGGCCGAACGGGAGGCCTTTGCCAAGAAGAACTTCATTGGCCGCGGTCTGGCGCTGCTGCGTCTGCGGCTGAAACGACTGAGAAAGCAGAGGATACGGAGATGAGCGTTGCAAGAAAATTGATTTTTTTCCTTTCCCTGCTGGCCCTGGCGGTCTGCGGCGGACTGGTGCTGGCCGGGCCGTCTGTGGTGCTGTACAGCTCGGTCCTGCAAAACGGCTGGGGCACCGAGTCCTATGAAGCCGCCGCCGTCGGCAGCGACAATCTGGCCGCTGCGGTGGGCTGGACCGAAGATGGTTTGACGGCCAAGGTCTTTACGACGGAGGGAAAGACGCTCCGGGAGTGGGACACGGTGCTGCCGGGAGAAACCGGAGGGACCGTGGCGTCCCTGTATCCGTGCCGGGAGGATTTGATTCTCCTGGGACTCTACAATGAAAATGCCAGCGACCTCTCCCTGTACCGCCTGACGGCGGACGGTGGGGTGGATCTGCTGATGCAGGAAGAATGCCGGGGGAGGTCCTATGCGGAACGCATGGATGGGACCCGGCTATCGGCCTTTTCTCAGGACGGCGGCAGCGTGTCGTTTGTGCTGCTGTCCGGCGGCGAAGCCACAGCCTATTCCTGCGATGAGGATGACGGCGGCCTGGTGGAGCTGGGCCGGACCACAGCCGACGGCGTCCAGTCGGCGGCGGTGCTGCCCGACGGCACCATGGCGCTGGGCGGCAAAGGCTTCCTGACCCTGGACGGGCAGAGCAATCCGGCTGTTGGGTCCCAGCAGTTGGTCACGAATCTGACCCGGACCGACCTGAGTCTTTACTACGTGGACGGTGCCGACCTGAGCGTCTATTACAGCGATCTGACCGGCTCCTCGGTCCGATGGCTGCTGTCCTTGGATGACGCGGTGGATGGTCACCAGCTGACGAGTTTGTCCATGGCCTCCGGTGGCAACGTCCTGTTGCTGCTGGACGGACACACCCTGTGTCTGGCCGGGGAAAGCGGTGTTACGACGCTCCATGGGGTGCTCTATCCTACTGCCGTCCGCAGCGCGGTCATGCTGGCGGTGTTCGGTCTGGCGGCGCTGGTGCTGGCGGGCATCGTATGGTATGCGGCCTGCGGCCGCCAGCGGGGCTGGGTTCCCCTGGCGCTCCAGTGGGGCTGCTTCCTGGTGGCCCTGGCCCTGGTCAGCGGCATGGTGTTGCAGCGGTCGATCCTCCGGCCCCAGCGGCAGCGGGAGACCGGCGAAACCTATGCACAGGTGGTGGACAGCGCGGTACAGTTGGCTTTGACGGAGGGAAATCTCTCCGACGAGAATTTGCCGGAGACTCTGGCCCATGCTCTGGAGGAGGTCCAGGGCGGCGTATTCCAGGATGTGGCGGTCACCGCCGCGCAGAAGTCGGCCCGCTGGTACCTGAGCGACGGACGCCGGGCCGAACTCTCCACGGACTTTGACGGCGCACAGGCCGACGAAGCCGCCGCGAAGGGCTGGGCCTGGACGTGGGAAGGCGGACAGATCCGGTGCTGCTTCGGCAGTGGAGACCAGGCTTTGACGGTGACCCTGCGGCCCACAGCGGCGGAAAGCGGCGGCGGCACTGCCATCGGCGCAGCCATTGCCCTGGTGACGCTGGCCGCGGTAATTATTTTGCTGCGGATTGGATGGAACCTGCGGACGCTGACCAAGGCCGCTGCCCATCTGACCGATGGAACGCTCCAGTTACAGCTGCGCTCCGGCGATGAGCTGGCCGGTATGGCCAACACCCTGACCAGCACGGCCGTGGCCCTGACCCGGCGGCACCGGGAACGGGAGGAAATGGAGCAGTCCTACCGCCGCTTTGTCCCGGAACAGGTGCTGACGCTGCTGGGGAAACGGTCCATCCGGGAGGTTGATAAAGGGACCTTCGTCTCCCGCCATACGGCGGTGATGATGGTCTGGTTCCAGTTCCCGGACCCGGTTTATACCCAGGCCGCCAATAGCCGGTTGCTCTTTGACAGTGTCAACCAAGTTATTGAGCGCACGGCGTCCCTGGCCACCCAGAACGGCGGCACCGTGTTCCACTTCTCCTATGATGGATACGACGTGGTCATGGAAAATGACAACGCCCGGGTTATCAGTACGGCGGTGGCCATCCAGCAGGAGGTCCTGGCCTTCAACGAGGCCCGGGCCCGGGAAGGGCTGCCCACGGTCACCTTCCACATTGCCCTGGACGAGGGCGACGTGATGATGGGCGTCGTGGGCGACAGCACCCGTATGGAACCCACCACCATTTCCACCTGCTTTTCTGTGGTGCGGGAGCTGGTGAATCTGTCGGGCCGCCTGGAAGCACAGATTCTCTGCACCGAATCCATGATTGCCGGTGCTGAGCAGTACGGCAGCCGGTATCTGGGCAAGTGCTGGCTGGACGGCAGCGCCATCCGGGTCTATGAGATCTTTGATGGCGACGAGTATGGCACCCGGAAGGGCAAGGCCCAAACGGTTCAACAGTTTACCCAGGGCGTCTTCGCCCTCTACAGCGGCGAGACGGCCCAGGCCAAGCGGACCTTCCTGGAACTGGTCCACGACAATCCCTCCGACGGCGGCGCCCGGTATTACCTGTACCTGGCGGACCGGATGGAACGGGAGCCGGATCTGCCTTGCAGCCTCAATCCGCCGGAGGACCGGAGAAGGGAGACGTAAGCCATGGGAATTTCACAGCTGGAACGGCTGGCCAATCAGGTAAAAAATGCCGGTATCCGTGAGGTCCGGAGGGAGACCAACCAGTTCCGGCGGAGTCTGGTGGGCCAGGCCCGCCAGCTCTGTGGCCGGGCTGGACAGGCTTTGGACCCGGATCAGGGAGGCCCGGCGGTGTCCGCCGGGCCTCCCCGCCGGACACCGCCGGAAGCGGAGTTTCGGACAGAACAGGAGCCGGTGGTGTGTGCCGACGGCTATGTCCGCCGCTCTCCGGTGCAGCCCGACCGGCGGGGGGACACCCGGGGCCGGCGCCGCCGGATTGTGGTGTGGGTCCTGGCGGCGGTACTGATTGTATTGTTGGCCGCGGCCCTCTGGCGCGGCGGCCTGCTGAGCCTGTGAGGCAGGTCTCCGGAACCGTTCCGGGCCGTGCCCCGGGCGTATCACAGCGCACAGGCGCCGTATGGGAGGATATACCTTGCTGAACTATCTATTTTCACAGTTGACACGGTCTCTGGGAGTGTTTTTCCGGACCATCCGCGCCTTTTTCTCCCGGAAGCTGGTGAGCATCACGGCCCGGCTGCGCCGCCTGACCAGTTTTTCCCGCAATGCCATGAAGGTGGCCACCGGCTCCCTCCAGGCGGCGGCCACGGCGATGAAAAAGCCCACCAAACGGGATGACTATGTGGAGACCGAGCGGCTGTTTATCTCAAAAGCCTTTCTCATCAAACTGCTGCTGGTGCTGGCGGCGCTGGGTCTGATTTTCTACTTCCTGGTCTGGCCCTTTATCCTCAGCCATTTTATGACCGTCAAGTTTTACGTGGAGGACAGCCGCGTGGCCGATTGGACGGGACAGGTCATCGTCTACGCCGACAAGGACAAGACCCTGCCGCTCTACGCCGGACGGCTGGAGGACGGTGTGCTCCAGGGGGTGGGCGAGGAATATGATGAAAACGGCCTGATCAGCTACGAGGGACCATTCCTCGACGGCCAGCGCTCCGGCGAGGGTGTGGCCTACGAGGACGGCGTGCTGGCCTATGAGGGCCAGTTTTCCGGCGGTCTCTACGAGGGCCGCGGACGGCTGTACGACGACGGTATTCTCAGCTACGAAGGCAGCTTCGAGGCTGGAAAAGCCTCCGGTGACGGCACCGCCTATCACCAAAACGGGCAGGTTTCTTACCGCGGACAATTTGCCGAGGGCCTGCGGGAGGGAACCGGCACCGCTTATCGGGAGGACGGCGTTCTGCTCTACGAGGGCAGTTTCTCTTTGGATCTTTACAACGGCAGCGGCCGTCTGTATCTGTCGGAGGACCAGTGGATTGACGGCGAGTTCCAGTCCGGCGCCGCTGCTGGAACCGTCCAGTGGTTCAAGACAGGCCAGCTCTATTATGAAGGGGAGTGGAGCGATGACCGCCCCGAGGGCTACGGTACCCTCTACAACCAGGGGGGACAGGCCGTCTATCAGGGTCAGTTCACCTGCGGCACGCTGGACGGCACATGGCTGCTGGACCTGACGCCGGAGGATCTGCGCACGGTTTTAGGCGAGGGCGCCCAGACGGCGGAGAACGCCGCCGGCGGCTATCTTATCTCCAGCGCCCAGCTGGGGCTGACGGCCCTCTGCTCCTATCAGACTGCCGAAGCTGATTCCCAAATTTATGCAATCTATCTTACAGCGCCGTCCCAGGGGGCATGGATTGCCCTGCTTCCCGGCGACGACCGCATCATGATGGAGACCGATTCCGACGGTGTTGAGCGGGAGGGTGTTGTGGCCTTTTCGCCCCTGCAGGGGATGAGCCTGACCGCCGGGGTCTATGAGGCTCAAATGGTGACTGTGGCGACCCATACCACCACGTGTCTCTACAGCGGAGACGCGGCGGTCCTGCTCAGCTGGAGCCGCCTGGGCGCCGCGCCGGAGGTGTTGAACACCGAGGACATGACCGATGCGGAGACCGCCGGCAACACCGACAGAATGGAGGAGTTCCTGGCGTCGGTGAACCTGGGCGAAAGCGCCGCCGCCTCCGGTGCCGCCGCCGAAAATCCCTACTACGGCGGGGAGGACCCGGCCACAGCTTTGGCCGGATGCACCGATGTGAACCAGGCTGCCACGCTTCTGGACGCCATGCTCTCCTATTGGGAGCAGTCGGAGCGACAGGCGGCGCTGGAGGAAAATCTGACCCGCGTGAACGAGCAGCTCGCAGATGCCCAGGCCCAGCTGGCCATGGGCAACGGCAGCCAGGCCACCGTGGACGATTTGGAGTCTCAGCGGAACGCGCTGGAAAGCGCCATCCAATCCTGCCAGGCCCAACGGAGTCTGGCCAAGCTCCAGGGCCAGTCGATGGGCGTGGAATCCGTTTCGGCCTACAATCTGGGGGACACGTTGATTCTCTTTGACCCTGCCGATGTGGACGCTGCCCAACTGTCTCTGGCCGCCACCGCCTGGGCGCAGGCCACTGGCGGCGATGAGTCCCAGGCGGAACTGAACATGATGACGGCGCTGGTCAATCTGACCGAGGCCTACAGCAATGTGCAGACGGCCCTGCGGAGTTATGAAACGGCTGCCGCCGCTGTTCAGTCTGCCGCCGGCACCTATGCCACCGGCAGCGGCACCAAGACGGCGTGGTACGCGGCGCTGTCGGCCCAGGCCGACGCACGGATGGCGCTGTGCAGCGCCCTGGCGTCCTTCGCACGGGGAGCCAACCAGTTTAATACCCTCACCGGCGGCTGGGTCAGCCGAAGCCAGGACTGGTTTAACGAAACTCTGGAACCGATGTTCCAGGCCGTCATCCAGGCGGCGCCGGAGGAGGAGCCGGAGCAGGGACAGGAGGAAACCCCTGCCGAGGACCCGACAAACCCCGAGGACCCTGCCGCCGGCGGGACGGAGGCACCGGAGGAGGAACCGGCAGTCGGGGAGCCCACGGAGGGCCAGACCGAGGACGGCCAGACGGAGCCGGACCAGCCAAAGGATCAGACAGCTGCCGACGCGGCGGCGTGAAAGGAGAGCACCATGGCAGATTATACGGCATTGATGGAGGCGGGCAGCGCTCTGGTGGAGATGCTGCGGGACAATCTGACCCCGGAGCCTCTGGGTGACCGGGAACTGATCTCACTGTGTTCTCCCCATGAAAGCGAGAACAATCAATTGACAGTCTACCTCTACCATGTGGAGGAGGAGAGCCCCAATTTAAACGCCGGATATTATCAGGCAGACCGGGATATTCAACGAATCCGGCCTGCCCGGTATGCCCTGCGCTATTTGATCACGGCTCATTCCAAGGCCCCGTCCCAGCTCAAGGAGGCGGACCAGCATCGCATCCTCGGCGCCGCCCTCCAGACCATCCGTGACAATCCGGTGATTCCTGTCCGGTATCTGACCGGTTCCACGGCAGAGGAGGGGGCGGAACTCCATGTCAACGTGGAGCGGACGCCGCTGGAACAGATGCTCAAGATCTGGAACAACAATTCCAAGGACTATAAGCTGTCCTTTGTGGTGTCGGTCACCGGCGTGACGATCCGCTCCCGGAGAGAGCGCCGTATTGTTCGGGTCACGGAGGTTTCCATCGACACCCAGCAGCGCCGTCCGGGAGGTGCCCAATGATCCGGCGGCAGGTCAGCGCAGTAGTGCTGCTGCGGGACGGCTTTACAGGCCGGGTCCTCACCGGCGGCACGGTCTGCCGGCTGGACGGCCAGCCCCTGCGGCCGTTGTGGAAGCCGGAGGGCTATCTGATTCTGGAGAACCTGGTTCCCGGCAGCCACCGTCTGGAGCTGCTGCGGGGCGGGTTTTGCCCGGCGGAGCTGACTCTGGAAATCCGCGAGGGGACGCTGCGGGAGGAGACGGTGGATCTCCAGCCCGGTCCAGGCTACCCCTTCCCGCCGGAAACCGCCACTCTGACGGTGCAGGTCCGCGGGAAAAAGGCTGTTCCGGCGGGGGAACTGCTGTGGCTGGGGATGCCCGGCGACGCGGCGCTGCGTCTGGCCCAGGACAAGTGCCTGGAGGCTGGTACCAGCGTGCGGCTTTTTTGCCAGGGGCCCCAAATTCGGCTGCCGGTGCCGGGACGATTCCTGGTGGCCGGACCAAAAGGCGCGGAAATCGTCGTACTGCGTTCCCTCCGGGACGGCATCGGCCAGCTGGAAGCGCCCCTGACCCTGCCCCACGGGCGGGGAACCGAGTGGATTCCGGTCCAGTGTCAACCCCTGGACGATACGGGATGCGCTGTGATGCGCTTCCGGCATCCGGGGACTGTTTCGATGTTCTGCCGCGGCGTATGGACCAAAACGCCCATTGAACGCGGTGAACAGGAATTTCTGTGGAAGTTGGAGGGGGATCACTGATGGCAAATCCCGTTGTGAATACGACACTCTGTACCTGCTCGTTCGGCATGGCGCCGTCGGTGCTGCCGGTGACGAGCCAACAGACGGTATTGGCGTGCAATCTGCCTGTGGCCACCATCCAGGATAACCGCTGCCCCACCTTCGGCATGTGCTCCAGCATGGCCAATCCCACGGTGGCCTCCGCCACGGCGGCGGCCATGGGGGCTCTGACGCCCATGCCCTGTGTGCCAGTGCTGACGGCCCCCTGGACCCCAGGCGTGCCCACGGTACTGGTGGGCGGTATCCCGCTGCTCAACAATACCTCCAAGCTCCTGTGTGCCTACGGCGGCGTGATCCAGGTGATCATGACGCCGGCCATGACCATTCAGACTCCATGAGGCGCACCATGAGACGAGAAACCCTGCGGCCATTGGAGCCGCGCCGGCCGGATGCCGGTTACGCCTCCCAGGGGGAGCTGCTGGCAGATTTGGCAGCGTGGGCGGACCTGCTGCTCTATCTGGATTACAACCGCCACCAGTGGTTGGGCCCCAACAGCGATTTGAAGAACATGCTGGGGCTGGTGGTGTCCCGGGAGGAGTTTGAACACAACCTGGAAAAGGCGGCCCAGCGGGGCCTGTGGACCCAGCTGACCCCCGGTGAGCTGGGGGAACTGGACGGCGTCCGTCTGGCCATCGAGGCACGGATCAAGCGGACCACGGCCCGGCTGCCGCTGCTGGAACTCTTTGCGCGGTTTCATCTGGACCGCTTCGAGCGGGACTGTGTGGTGCTGGCCTATCTGCCGGAAACAGACCGGAAATATGAAAAGCTCTATGCCTACCTCCAGGACGACGTGACCCGCCGCAGGCCGGACACGGCTCTGGCGGCCCAGCTGCTGCTGCCGCCGGGGGAGGAACTGGAGACGTACCTGGCCCGGTTTTCCGGCCGGGGCGGCTTTTTGCAGCTCTTTTCCCGGGAGCGGCTGGAGCAGGGCAGCCTGACGCTCAACGCCGTGGTGGTGGAATACCTCTCCACAGGCACCCTGACGGACCGCGAAGGGCGGTGGCTGTTTGACGGGCAGCACCAGGAACCGGAGCGGCCCCTGCTCATCCAGCAGGAGACAGCCCGGCGGTTGGATGCCGTTCTCACCAATCCGGCGCCCTGTACGGTGCTGCTCAGCGGCCCGGAGGGCACCGGTAAGCGGTTCCAGGTGACCCACCTGATGGCCCGGCAGAAGGACCGGTGTGTCTTTGCCGACCTGGAGGGTGAGGACTGGGCGGAGCGGGCCGAGGACGCGGCCCTGGCCGCGGATCTGACGGGCAGCTGCCTTTGTCTATACCATCTGGACCGCCGGGACAGCGCCGAGGTGCGGCCACCCGATGGGGCCATGCTGGCCCGGTTGGGACGGCTGGAGCTGGGGCGTGGAAAGCGGTTTTTGCTCTCGTCCCAGGCCGTACCGGCCCGGACGGAAGGGTTGACGGTGGAATTGGAGCTGACGCTCCCCACAGAACAGGAGCGGCTGGAGCTGTTCCGGGGTGCCCTGAAAGGAGTGCCCCTGGACGGAGACTGTAGTCTGGAGGAGCTGGCAGCCAAATTCCGATTCACCCCCCGGCAGATCTGCGCCGCCTGTGATCAGGCGGCGGGCCTTGCGGGGCTGGAAGGGGAGACGGCGGTCACCCGGCGGCTTCTCCACCAGTGCTGTCACCGCCAGGCGGTCCACCGGCTGGGGGAACTGGCCAGCCGCGTTCCGGCGGCCTACTCCTGGGACGATGTGGTGTTGCCCGCGGAACAGAAGCGCTTGATGCAGCAGGCCTGCGGCCACATCCAGTATCAGCACCAGGTCTATTACGGCTGGGGCTTCGACCGAAAGGTTCGCTACGGCCGGGGCATGTCCATTCTATTTGCCGGCGCCCCCGGCACCGGCAAGACCATGTGCGCCCAGGTCATTGCCAACCAGCTGGATATGGAACTCTATAAGATCAATCTCTCCCAGATCGTCAGCAAGTACATCGGCGAGACGGAGAAGAATCTGCGGGCGGTGTTCCAGGAGGCACGCCACGCTGGCTGTATATTATTCTTTGACGAGTGCGACGCCCTGTTCGGCAAGCGCAGCGAGGTCAAGGACGCCCACGACCGCAACGCTAACGTGGAGGTGGCGTATCTTTTGCAGCAGCTGGAGGAACACGATGGTGTGTGCATTCTGGCTACCAATTTAATTGGAAACATCGACGCGGCGTTTATGCGCCGAATTACCTATGTGGTGCGGTTTCCGTTCCCGGAGCCGCCCATGCGGGAGGCCATCTACCGCCGGATGGTGCCAGAGGGTGCGCCGCTGGCCGACGACATCGACTGGTCGTTTCTGGCGGAGAAATTCCAGCTCTCCGGCGGCCATATCAAAAATATCGTCCTGGCCGCCGCGTTTCTGGCTGCCGGAGCCGGGGAGCCCATCTCCATGGGCCATCTCCTGCGGGCGGCGGTGGACGAGCTGAAGAAAAACGACATTGTAGTGGTCCGGGAGGAATTGCAGGAGTATGCAGATCTGCTGGAGCACTGAGCGAAGGAATTGGAAGGAGAGGTGCCTGTGAAACGTGGAACTACCGCAGGGCTGTACCTTTGGGGCGGCGCGGCCGTTCTGGCGGCCCTGGCAGGGCTGGCGGTGTTGGCCTGGGGGGATGGTACCTCGGGACGGTATGTGGCCGGCGGTCTGCTGCTGGCGGCGGCGCTGCTCTGCGGCGCTGCGGTCTGTGCTCTGCGCCGGGACGTCCGGTCACTGGAGGATCTGCGGCAGCTGCTCAGCGGCGCCCGGGACCCGGAGACCTTCCGCCGGCAGGCGGCGACGCTGTCGGGGCTGCCCGGCGCTGTGGCCGAGGCCGCGGCGGAGCGGATGGAGGACTTGCAGGAGCAGTTGGAGGAGACCCGAAAAACGGCCGGTCTCCAGGCTGAACAGCGATTCCGCCGGGAGATGACAGAAGAGCTGTGCCGTTCGACCTTGCCCCAGGTGCTGCGGGAAAGCCCCGCCACCGCAGCCTTTGCCCTGGCGGGCCTGGTGGAGACGGCGGAAACCTCCAGCTGCACATTCTATGACTACTTTTTTATTGACCCGGGCCTGCTGTGCGTCATGGTGGGCCAGGTCCCCGGCGGCGGCATCTCCGATGCCCTCTACCTGGTGGTGGCACAGACCACCATCCGCAGCCGGCTCCGCATGGGCCGGTCGCTGGTGGAGACCATGGCCGACGTAAACATGCAGCTCTACGACCAGGGTGCCCAGCAGTCCCTTTGCGCCCTGGTGGCCACTTTGAACACGGCCAACGGCACATTTACTTATGTCAACGCCGGTGGCACGCTGCCGCTGCTGATGCGCAACGGCGAGCGCTATGAATGGCTGGAGGCGCCGGTGTACGCGGCCCTGGGTATGAATGAGAATGTGTCTTATCGGGCCCAAAGTCTGCGGCTGCGGCAGGGAGATCATCTGCTGCTCCAGACCGCCGGTCTCGGTGAGATCTGCAACGGCAGCGGCGTTCCCTTCCGGGACCAGGAGCTGCGGGCGGTTCTCAACCGCAGCCGCAGCAAGGCCCAAACGCCGGAAGAAATTCTGCGGTTTACCGCCGATGAGGCGGCGGCCTGGTGCCAACGGGACGCCGACCGGGTGGGCTACGCGGCGCTGATGCTGGAATACCGCAAGGGGGATAAGGAACTGGCCCATTGCATCGTACCGGCCATGCCGGCAGCGGCCGGAGAGGTGATGGAGTTCCTCAAGAAGCGCTTTGAGGACAACGGCATCCAGCGCCGGCACTATGCCCGGGTGGCGGTGCTGGTGGACGAGATGTTTGCACTGTGCTGCCGCTGCTGCGGTTCCGGGGATACGGTGATGGTCGAGTGCGGCATTGCCCCCGACGGTCAGAGCGCCACCATCCGCATGAGTGCGCCGCTGGGCGGCCGGAATCCCATGGAGTGTTTCGACGACGCCGTGACAGCGGCATCTGCCGACTTTATCCGCGGCCAGGTGGATTACCTGACGTTCAAAGCCAGGGAAGAGGGGGATACCCTGACGGCGGTCTGCTTCCTGGAGGGGGAGCTTCCGGCCCAGGAGACCTGAGCCTGGATCAATCAACGGGAAGGAGTCAGTAAACGTATGAATCAAGCCAGAACCGGCGGCTCAGCAGAGCTGAAATTTGCCAAGAGCGCCTACTGGTATTTTCTGTTCTGGGGTGTCTGCTCCGCGCTGGGCACCACCCTTTGCACACTGGTTGACGCCATTCTTGTGGGCAATTTGGTGGGCAGTGACGGCCTGGCCGCTACCGGCATCGCCACGCCGGTTTTCCTGACCTACGCTCTGCTGGGTATGACCCTGGGTGTGGGCGCCAGTGTCCAGATCGGCCGGGATTTGGGCTCTGCCAACGTGGAAGAGGCCAACCGCCGGTTCCATTCGGTGTTGCTGACAGGCCTGATCGTGGGCCTGGGCTGTATGGCGGCGACGCTGCTGTTGCGGCAGCAGATTCTCGATTTCCTGGGAGCCCAGGACAATCTGCGGAACCTGTCGGAGCAGTATTTGACGGTGGTCTTTGTCTCAGCGCCCATTTTCGTCCTCTACCACATCATGGCGGCGGCGGTTCGTACCGACGGCGGTCCTGCGCTGGCCGCTGTGTCCTCGGCGGTGGTGATCGTAGTCAATCTGTCGCTGGACTTCGTTTTTATGAAGGGATTGAACTGGGGAATCGTGGGCGCGTCGGCGTCTCTCTGCATTGGTGAAACCCTGGGCCTTCTGGTGCTGCTGTCCCACTTTTTCCGTAAACGGGCGCTGCTGCGGCTGGGCCTGCGGGTGGTGCGTTGGGAGGACCTGAAGAAATTCGTAGTCAACGGATTCGGCGTTGGTTCGGCGTTTATCTTCCAGGCGATTGTCATGTTTACGTTCAACATCCTGCTCCTGGCCAGCGGCGACGGCAACGGCGTAACCTATGTGGCCATCTTTGGGGTGATGTACACCATGAGCACCATCCCTGCCGCCATCTTTGACGGCGCGGGCAACGCCATTTCCACTGTGGTTTCCATTTTTGCCGGGGAAAAGGACAGCGCCAGCATCCTGACCACCATGCGCCAGGGCTTGAAAATTGTCGTGGCCGGCGGCATCCTGGTGGCGGCCATTTTCGCGCTGAAAGCCCCGGCACTGATCCGGTTTTTCGGCATTACCGACCAGACCGCCCTGGATTTGGCGGTGCCGGCGGTGCGCGTCTACGTGGGCTGTTTCCTCTTTATGGGCGTCAATGCCCTGGCCACGGCCTTTTGGCAGGCCATCGGCCGTGCCTGGCTGGCCGGCGGAATGTCAATCGCAAGAAACTTTGTACTGATGTTGGTGCTGGGTATGGCACTCATTTCGCAAATGCACATTGTAGGCTTGAGTCTGACCTACGTTATCACGGAAGCTCTGTGCCTGATTGGTGTGGTGGTGATTCACGTTGTCAGCAGTTCCAACAAGTATACCGAGCAGAAGTACGCTTCCACCGGACAGGCGTTTGAGAAGGTCTACACCATTTCCACCGACAGCATCACCGAAATCGCCAACGATCTCGAGCAGGTGTGTGATCAGTGGGAGGTTGACTATAAAAAGGCATTTTTTATCCACCTGATTGTGGAGGAACTGATCCTCAATATCATCAAGTTCGGCCTGCGGGATACGCGGCGGGTCCGTTCCATTGCCATCCGGCTTCTCGACAATGAAGGGGAGTGCATCCTGCGTATCCGCGACAACGTCCGCACCTACAACCCCTTTGATTCCAGCGGCGATGACATTGACAACGCGGTTATTGGCCTGATCACCAAGAAAACCCAGTTTTACAACTACCAGCGGAAGCTGATCTTCAACTATCTCTATCTGATTCTCTAAGGGAGGAACCCTACTTGAAAACCCAAAGTGTCTTTGAAAATGACCAGGAGTTGAACCGCCTGGCAACCCAGAATCGACTGCTTCGGGAGTGCGAGGAACCCTTTTACCGCCGCTTTTTCAACGGCTATCATCAGCTGCGGCTGCTGGACCTGGGCTGCAATGACGGCAGTAAAACCGTAGACCGTTTTGATGTTCCGGAGATCCGGAAGGTGGTTGGACTGGAAATCCAGGAGGAACTGGCCCATCGGGCTCAGACGCGGTATGGCAGCAAAAAGTTTTCCTTTTACCCCGGCAATGTGGAAGCACTGGATTTCCAGGGAAAGTTGGAGCAAATTATGGAGCGGGAGGGCGTGGAAGCATTTGACATCATCAACGCGTCCTTTGTGCTGATGCACCTCAAGAACCCCGTGGCGCTCCTGGAAGGACTGCGGCGGTTCCTGGCCCCCGGCGGACGCATTGTGATCGAAGAGGCCGACGATGCCTCCAGCGGCCTGACGCCCGACGCCGATCAGCTGTTCCGGCAGTTTTTACAGATGCTGGAGACGGACCCATGGGCAGGAAACCGCCGGTGTGGAGAACATGTGGCCGGATGGATAGAACAGTGCGGCTACCGCCAGGTGCTCCAGCATCCGGGAACGGTTCGGGCCGGTGGAGAACAGACGGAGAGAAAGCGGGATATGTTTGAGACGTTCTTCTCCTATCTGCCTTTGGATATGGAAATTCTCTGCCGGGAAGAGCCGGACAACAGAGACTATGCCGCCTGTGTGGAATGGCTGCGCCAGCACTATGAGGGGCTGCGTGCTGCGGCTATGTCGGAGGGGACGGAGATCGCTGTAGGCATTCGTCTCATTGCCGGTGAAGGAGGAGAGAGAACGCCATGAACGGACAGATTTATGATAACCACGGTACGGCCTTTACGGTTTCTCCTTTGCGGCATGAGGATATCACAGAGGCGTTGGCACTGTGTGACGCCTGCGTGGGGGCAAACATGTACCCCAGATCTGTTCTGGAGGAGGCTGTGGGCCGCCCAGGGCGGTACTTCTTTTTGCTGCGGAGCCCGGAAGGCGAACTGGCAGGGTATTTCTACTTTTTCCTGACAGATCTCGACGAGATGGCCGCCTTTTCCAAGGTACCCAAAGACCATCTTGCCAGGATGACAGAGGAGTCGGAACCGGTATTGGTAAACCTGCGTTCTCTGGGCATTGCCCGGCCATATCGGAGCTGCGGACTGGCGCTGGCATTTATGCGCTGGGGTTTGGACTTCCTGGCCAGAGAGACTCCGGGACAGGTGGCTATGGGTGTATTCTGGAAGCCCAACGGCACGCTGCCGATGGTGCGGAGTCTGGAGGCATTCTCCTTCCTCTTTTTGGAGGATGCGCATTTGGTGTGGTACGACACGCCGGGTCTGGTCTGCCCTTATTGTCAGGGGAAATGCCACTGTGACGCGGCGGTATACTATAAACCACTCAAAGGAGGAAACCAAACATGAAGAAAAACCGCCGGTTCCGGCTCAAACTGCTGCCCAAATTCATCATCTCCCTGGCGATCCTGGGTGGAGTGCTCACTGTGGCAATATCCATCTTCAGTTATGCAAATTCCAGTGCCTACCTGGAGAAGATGTACGCCCAGCGTGTGGTGTCTGGCGCTCAGAGCATTGCCACCATGCTGTCGGTGGATGATGTAAAAACCATCATTGCCCCAGGCGGCGACCAGACCGAGGCGTATACGAGGACGGTGGACCTTCTCAACCAACTGAAAAAGGACGGCGACATCACGTTCCTCTCCCTGGCGGTACCGGATGAGGACAGCGTCACCTTCTATGTGGATGCCAGTGTGCCGGAGATGGGCGACGACCCGGCAACCCAAATGCCCTATGGTACTGATGTCCTCTACACCGATGCTGCTGCCAGCCCGGAGGATCTGGAGAATTACCATATCACTTGGGAGCGGTACGCTCAGAACCAGGGACTCACCGAACCTCTGGTTACAGACAACGACTATGGCTATAACTATACTGCTGCCTGGCCCATTCTGGACGAGAACGGTCAGGCCATCGCTGAGATCCAGTACATTCTGGATATGGGTGAGGTGCGGGCCTTCCTGGACTCCTTCCTCTATACCATGCTGGACATCTCCCTGACTATCATTGCCGTGGCTATTGTGTGCTACATTCTGTTTGTTCGGTTTATGGTCACCCAGCCCATTGGCGTGCTGGCCAACCAGATGGAGCGGATCACCGAAGCCGGAGAATTCAAAAACCAGCATGTGGAACTGCACACCGGCGACGAAATCGAGACCATGGGCGAATCTTTTAATTACATGCTCGACGAGCTGGAAAACTACATCGATAACCTGAGCAAGATTACTGCGGAGAAGGAACGCATCGGCGCGGAACTGAGCGTTGCAACCCAGATTCAGGCCAATATGCTGCCGTGTATTTTCCCGGCATTCCCCGGGCGGGACGAGTTTGATATCTACGCCACCATGCATCCGGCCAAGGAGGTGGGCGGCGACTTTTATGATTTCTTCCTGGTCGATAACAACCATTTGGCCCTGGTTATTGCAGACGTGTCCGGTAAGGGTGTTCCGGCGGCACTGTTCATGGTGATTGCCAAGACCCTCATCAAAAACGAAGCCCTGACCGGGAAAGCTCCCCAGGAAGTTCTGGCGGCGGTCAACAATCAGCTGTGTGAAAACAACGAAGCAGAGATGTTTGTTACTGCATGGCTGGGCATCTATGAGATCTCCACAGGGCGGCTGACGGCGGCCAACGCCGGCCATGAGTACCCGGCTATCAAGCGCAGCGACGGGTCTTTTGAGCTCTACAAAGATCGCCATGGCTTTGTTCTGGCGGGCATGGAGGGTTCCCGGTACCATCCCTACGAAATGGAACTGCGACCGGGGGACACGCTGTTTGTGTACACTGACGGTGTGGCTGAGGCCACCGACGCCTCCAACACCCTCTATGGCACGGACCGCATGCTGACGGCGCTCAACAGCTGCGGCGCGACGCAGCCTGAGGCGCTGCTCAACGGTGTCAAGGAGGACATTGACCACTTTGTGGGCGATGCCCCACAGTTCGACGACATCACCATGCTCTGTCTCCAGATCAAGAGCGTGGGCGATGACGACGTGGCCATGGACAGCATTACGGTGCCGGCGGAGCTGGACGAGTTACAGACGGTGCAAGAGTTTGTAGAGCGGCATCTGAAAGCGGCCGGTTGTCCGGCCAAGGCAGAGATTGCCATTCAGGTGGCCGTGGAAGAACTGTACGTCAACATTGCTCACTATGCCTATGTACCAGATCACGGCGAAGCCACTATCAGCTGTGGCATCAAGGGAGCACCTCGGACGGCCATCATCCGCTTTGAGGACGCCGGAAAACCCTTCAACCCGCTGGAGAAGGAAGATGCAGACACCAGTCTTGATGCGGAGGAGCGGGAAATCGGCGGTCTGGGTATTCTGATGGTGAAGCGGAGCATGGACCACATCTCCTATGAGTACCGCGACGGTAAGAACATCCTGACCATCCAGAAGGAATTGTAATTTCTACGGAAACGAGAACAGACTGCTGCAAATCTGTTCCGGCCACAGTATGAAGAGCTGTGCTTTGAACCGGGACGTGTGAAATCAGGCTGTTGGGCTTTTAGACCCGACAGCCTGATTTTATGTGCCTTTTGGCGGATACCTGCCATAATCTCAGTTTTGGCTTCACGAACAAAAGCTGCAAGAGATGATTGCAGCAGGCCGGCGTAAAGAAAAACGTAATACCAGTCAACCAGCTTCCTGTTTTCCGGGACTGGACTTGATGTAATAAAATCAGCAAAAATCGCCTTGGACTCGGCGTAAAGTCGAGTCCAGGGCGATTTTATAAGGGGTCCAAACGTAAATCCAGGCTATTGGCTAATTAGAGAGATGCGCTACAACCGACAGTTCCATATTGACCGGATGTACATATACCCGGCCGACCGCTACAAGGTTATCGTGGAGATCAAAGATCTGTTCAGCCCAGCACAAAATGTGCCCAGATCCTTCCAACTGTAGTTTGGACTGAATGGAGGAAGCGTCTGCGATTTGCGGCACCATGGTACAATAGTCAATGGGAGCACGCAGATAGAGGGCACTGATTTGCGGAAGACTGGTAACTTTCTGATCGAATTTCGCATGTTCTGTGAAAAAATCGGGGTTTACTTCATAGCTGCAGTACAGCATGGGAAGCTGATTGGCGCGATAAAGCCAGCTGCAGGCGTAAATATCTTTGGAGTATTGACCGAAATGCTGTAAAAATAGCGGTGAGGGAGATCGAAAGCAGGGCGGGTCCGGGAGTACTTCCACATCGGGATACTGTTCTGCAAGCATTTGTTCAAAATTACCGTTTAAGTCCATTCGCCCATGGGCGGAGAGAACGGAAGGGTGTGCGTAGGTGCCTTTTCCGTGATAGGTCGAAACAATGCCGTTCATCAGCAGCCGTTTCAGAGCTTCCCGTATGGTCGGACGGCTGACGCCAAGGGTGCGGGACAATTCATCCTCTGACGGAAGACGGTTGTCCCCGGGACGCATGCCCCGGATTTGATCACAAAGTACATCGTATACCTTTTCTGCAAGGGACTTGCCTTTAATCAGCTTATTCATGCAGCAACGCTCCTTTGATTGATTCCGTGCGAAAAAAGATGGTAATTTTCATAATATCATATCAAAGATCTGGCTGCGGAGCAACCTCCGCCGTCAGATCTTTTTTGCTGAAACAGTAGATGTTATGTGGTTTTATTGCAGGAACACGGTGTTTTTATGGGAAATGGAAGGAATATCGAAATTTTCAACAGAGAACTGTAATCCTCCACAAAAGTGTGAAACACATTTTAGAAAAAACGCTGATTTTCAAAAAATGTTCGTTAATAACTTGTAAGACGTTAAACGATAGTCTATAATGCAGGCATAACGGAACAACCAATGGACCAGTACATACAGTTCTAAGCGTTCCCGTTTTAATTCAGAAATGGAGGAGTCTGTAATGAATGATTTGGTTCTCAAATCGATTGACAAGATCGTGAGCGGCGATATCCAAAAGGGCATCATTCCCGGTGACACCATCGTTGTACGGGATGGAAAGATTGCGCAGATTGGATTTGAGAAAGACCTGGACCTGAGCGGCATCGAAACCATTGTGGATGTGGATGGTCAGATTGTCTGCCCCGGCTTCATCGACTGCCATATTCACAACACGCTGGATGACTATGCGCCCCAGCGCGGCGCGGTGGGCTGCTATGCCGACGCGCTGTACAGCGGTACGACCTCCATGATTTCTGAAGGCGAGCAGGGACCGGGCTGGCCCAGATTTTATGACGACCCCATCGGCTGCAAGGCGGCGGCGATTCTGTCCAAGCGCGTGTTTGACCGGTTCCGTCCGGGTGGTGCGCTGAAATTCCACGGCGGCGCATTGGTGCTGGTGCACGGCCTGACCGAGCAGGACTTCAAGGAAATGCACGATGCTGGTGTCTGGCTGATTGCAGAAATCGGCGGCGGCGGTCTGTCGGACCCGGCGGAAGTGGCGCCCATGCTGGAATGGGCCAGAAAATACGACTTTTTCTATTCGGTGCATCTGGCGCCGCCGTCCATTCCCGGTTCTTCCTGGGTTACCTCCGAGGAAATCCTGAAACTCCGGCCCAATAAGGTGGCGCATACCAACGGCGGTTCCACGGCGGTTTCCTTTGACCACATCGAGCGGCTGATGGACGAGAGTGATATCCCGCTGGAGCTGGTGGTGAACGGCAACTTTGTGAATTTCAATAAGATGATGCGCCATATGGACCGGAAGAATGAGCTGCATCGGATGGTGTTCGGCAGCGACGCACCGACGGGACAGGCCTCCCTGCCTGGGGCAATCAACCGGGCCATCGTCAAGGCGTCCGCTTTGAATGAAGTGCCCGCATGGAAGTGCATTGCCATGGCCACCGGTAATGCGGCGGACCTCTACGGTCTCAACACCGGCAAGATTGAAGTGGGACGCGAAGCGGACCTGCAAGTGATTGACTGCCCCCCTGGCTCCTGCGGCACGGATGCCCTGAAGGCCATTGAGTGCGGCGATCCCTTTGGCAATTCCATGGTCATCGTCGACGGACGGATTATCGCATACCGCGGAAAGGATTCCCGTCCCACGGCCCGGTACTGCTTCGTCAACGGCGAAAAGGACTTTGTCTCCGGCATTACGGAGCACCTGTTCTTCCCGCCCCAACCGGGCAGACATTATGAGGGACTCAGCGCCCAAACGACATTCAGACAGAAGTAAGCATTGGTGTAAACTGACAAAGTCCCGGAACGGCCTTTGTCAGTTTATGCTATCGGCAAGCCTGCGGCGGAACGATTCCGCAAGGCGTAATGGGAGGGAAAACAGTGGCTTCGGTTTTCATCAAAAATGCACGGGCCATCGTGACCGTGGACGATCAGGACAGGGTGCTGTACAACAGCAACCTGTTGATTGAAGATGGCGTGATCACCTATATCGGACAGGAAGAAAAACAGGCGGAGCGGGTCATTGACGCCAGTAACTGTTTTGTATATCCCGGTCTGATCAATACGCACCATCATCTGTATCAGACCTTTACACGTAATTTGCCGCAGGTGCAGAACATGGAACTGTTCCCCTGGCTGGTGGCGCTGTATGAAATCTGGCGGGGATTGAACCCGGAATGCATCTATTACAGCAGCCTGACCGGTATGGGAGAGCTGGCGCGGTACGGATGCACGACCTGCATGGACCATCACTATGTATTTCCGCAGGTGGGGTCTGAGGAGTTTATTGATATGCAGTTTGACGCTGCCGCCGCGCTGGGACTGCGGTTCCACGCCACACGGGGCAGCATGTCCCGCGGAAAATCCGACGGCGGCTTGCCGCCGGATGATCTGGTGCAGCCGGTGGACCGGATTTTGCAGGATTGTGAGCGGCTGGTCAAAAAATACCATGACAACCGCCCGTTCTCCATGCGTCAGGTTTCACTGGCGCCGTGTTCGCCCTTCAGCGTGACCACGGAACTGCTGAAAGAAACGGCAGTACTGGCCAGAAGTCTCGGGGTCCGTATGCACACACATCTTTGTGAGACCAAGGATGAAGAGCAGTTCTGTCTGGAGGTGCTGGGCAAACGGCCGTTGGAGTACATGATGGACTGCGGCTGGATTGGCAGCGACGTCTGGTTTGCCCACGGCATCTACTTCAATGACCAGGAGCTGCAAATTCTGGCGGACACCCAGACGGGTATTGCCCATTGCCCTGTTTCCAATATGAAACTGGCGTCGGGCGTCTGCCGCATTCCGGACATGCTGCGGCTGGGTGTTCCGGTGGGACTGGCTGTGGACGGCTCGGCATCCAATGACGGGTCCAACCTTCTGGCGGAAATCCGCAGCGCCTATCTGGTCCATCGTCTGACCTACAGTACCCAGGCGCCCACGGGCTACGATTTACTGAAAATGGCCACCCGCGGCGGCGCCAAAGTCCTGGGCCGGGATGACATCGGCCAGTTGGCGGTGGGAAAAGCAGGAGACCTGTTTATGGTGGACGTGTCCGCTCTGGACCTGGTCGGCGCGTTGATGGACCCCGGCTGTCTGTTTGGAACGGTGGGATATACGAAGCCGGCAAGTTATGTGCTGGTCGGCGGCAACGTTGTGGTAGAGGATGGACGGCTGACGCAGATTGACGAAACGGCTGTCAGCAGAACGGCCGAAACGGTTATGAAGGACTTTCTGCATCGTGGAGGGGCTGCGGCATGCTGAGACCCATCAACCGAATGACCTGGCAGGAGATTGCAGAACTGGACCGGTCACGGCTGGCCTATGTGCTGCCGATCTCCTCCACAGAACAGCACGGCAGGCAGCTGCCGGTGGGAACCGATGATCTGATTTTGCAGACCTCCCTGGAAGCTGTCGCCAAGGAATTGACGACACAGACGCTGTTTTTGCAGCTGCCGGCCATTGCCTACGGCAACAGCTTTGAACATTTGGACTTCCCAGGCACCATGACGCTGCGCACGGAAACCATGCTGCGAATTTTGGAGGACCTGCTGTACTGCATGCAGCAGCATCAGGTCCGGTATCTGGTGATCATCAATTCCCACGGCGGCAATACGCCGATTTTCCGGGCCATGTCCCAGGAGTGGAAACAGAGATTCCAGATTGAGATTTTTCATGTGGATTACTTCGGTTCGGATTTCTTTGCGGGGTCCCAGCCCATCTTCCAGACACCGGTTGCACAGGACATTCACGCAGGCGAAATTGAAACCTCCTATCTGCAAGCCGTACTGCCGGAAGTGGTCAAGACCCAGTGGATTGGGCCGGAATGGGACGTGTTGGTTCAGCTGGAGGACTACGACGACGGATGGACCACACAGAAACTCTCACCGGGTAACGGTATGCTAGGCGCAGCATCCTGTGCGAATGAACAAAAAGGCGAACGGCTGCGTTCCTACATGGTGCAGAAACTGCAGAAGTATTTGGAACGGATCGATCAGAGAATCCGGGAAGAAGCCCCGTAAGGCAATAAAATACAGCCTACAGCGGCAATTATGAGCTGTAGGCTGTACGAAAAGTATACGGCAGAGTGCTGGAAAATACAGTCTGGTCATATTGACGGAACGGTAAAATGGCGCAAAGGTCCAAGGAGAAAAACTTGTTTATTTATGTGAAAATAAACAATGAAACACACGGAAAATGTGAAAGTGATCGAATTGGGCAAGGGAAAGCAACAGGCTTTATGCAATGCGTATAAAGTGTGTCGTGTCAAACCCGATAGGGTAAATTTTTGCGTCGCAAAACCTATTGCATTTGCTGTAAATAGGAATACAATAAAGACATTCAGACGGTGTTTTTGCATGGTGCGATTGTGAGGGACACACCGTTTCTGTTGCAGAAATCCACAAAGGACGATGGGATATCGGAGTCTGTGATAATGTGTGAAAAATTTTGCACATTGGACAGCGCAATGTACGATCTTCTCATGAATTTACTGCTGTCAGCCATGAGAACTTGCTGCTTGGAATGCTGGATCAGGCAACGTTTGATTGCATATTCATCCAGGGAGTTGGTAGTGATGACGCCGTCTTCCGAGATAAAAGCGAAGCCCAGGAAAACGGTTTTGAAGTACATGGAACGCAGCAGGTCATTGCATAGGGGCCCGGAAGCGGCCTGCGTTGCCTTGTTGACATTTCCACCGAGGCAGATGACCTCAATGTTGGGAAATCGTGTCAGCTGCATGGCGGTCCGCAGGGAACACGTTGTGACAATCAGTTGGATATTGCGGGGTAGAAATTCCACAATGCAAGAAGTTGTGGAGCTGTCATCCAAAAAAATGGTATCCCCCGACTGAATCAGTTCCACAGCTTTTTTGGCAATGGCACGCTTTTGAGGAATGTACAAAGCGGAGCGGGTTTCCAAATCGATGCCGTCCATATAATGGGCGACCGGCAGCATGGCGCCGCCGCGGGTTCGGATGGCCTTGCCGGCACTGACCAGGGTGTTGATGTCCCGGCGAATGGTCATTTCCGAGACTTGGAGCGTCTGGCTCAGTTCTGCAATATCAACGGAGCCATGCAGATAGAGTGCAACTTCTACCTCGTGCAATCGGGTGGTTTTGTTCATGCTATCAGCCTCACTTTGACTTCAGTATACCATAGAAAAAAATGAAATGAAACAGGAGAGTGTACCGATGTGTCAGACTATGACCGAACGAATCGCGGGCTGTCTGTACGGCGCGGCCTACGGCGATTCCCTGGGAGCGCCGACGGAGAACAGAACACGGGAACAGATTTTTGCAAAATGGGGCTATGTAGACAAGCTCCTGGACCCACCCATGGATGTGTTTGCCAGGGGTAACCGGGCCGGGCAGGTGACGGATGATTTCAGCATGGCTTACACGGCAATACAAACCATTTTGCATGCGGACGGCCGGGTGAACGATACGGTGGCCAAAGAGGCCCTGCTGGCATGGGGCAGCGATGAACGGATGCTGACCCAGTTCGCGGGCCCCACCTCCCAACGATTTATCCGTCAGCTGCAAGGGATTGAACCGACGGGGGAAACGCGGTTTGAACCGGTGAATGTCAATCGGTGCGCCTCCAATGGCGGCGCCATGAAGATTGGACCGGTGGCGTGTTTTGCCAAGGAACGCATGGAAGACGCGCTGGAGCTGGCCCGGATTATCTGCTTTCCAACCCACGGAAACGCACAGGCCATGTCGGCGGCGGCGGCGGTGGCGACGGCAGTTTCCACTGCCTTGGGCGGCGCTTCACTGACAGACATTCTGGAGGCGGCAGTCACCGGAGCCGCATGGGGCGAGCAGGTGGGACGAACCGGCGCTACTACGGCAGGCCCCTCGGTGGTCAAGCGTCTGCGGTTCGCCATCTCCCTGGGACTGGATGCCGAAACTCTCAGCGATGCCATGGATACCCTGCGGGCCTATTTCGATTGCAGCGGCATGGCCGCAGATTCTGTTCCTGTTTCCTTTGGCCTGATGGCCGCGTCTGGCGGCCAGCTGGTACCGGCGGTGGCGGCAGCGGCCAACATCGGAAACGATACCGATACCATTGCAACCATCATCGGCGCGGTACTGGGTGCTCATCAGGGCGTGGCAGTGCTGCCGGAGGAAGTGCTCCAAACGATTGATGAGGCAAATGGATACGATTTGCGTGGCCTTGCCCATCAAATCTACCAGACAGAAGTAAAACTGGAATCGGGGGATGTAAAATGACGTATGAAAAAATTCTTGGCTGCCTGATTGGCGGCGCGGCAGGTGACGCCATGGGCGCGGCTACAGAAATCCGGACGAGAGAGCAGATCAAAGACTTTTTCGGCAGCTATGTCACGGAATTTTTGACGCCGCCTGACGATACCTTCGCCCGCGGGTGCAGCAAGGCGCAGATCACCGACGACTTCAGCATTGCCTACCTGAACTGCTGCGCCATCGCGGCCAACGGCGGCGTGGCCACGGAAGAGGTGGCCAAGAAAGCGCTGATCGATTGGTTTGGGGTACCGGAGTATTCCAGATTTGCCGGACCTACCACGCGGGCAGCGATAGAAAAACTGATGGGTTTGACAGCAGAGAATAAACTGGCAGAGAAGTTTGAACCAGCGGTAGACAACGCCAAGGGCACCAATGGCGCGGCCATGAAAGCCGCCCCCATTGCATTGTTTTCCAGCGGTGATGTGGACCGCGCCATTGGCGACACGGTTACCATGTGCCGGATTACCCACAACAACAATGTGGCACTGTCGGGCGCTTGTGCGGTGTCTGCCGCGACGGCGGCGGCGCTGCGGGAATCCGCAACGCTGGCAGATGTGATCGAAGCCGGCATTTATGGCGCGGAGCAGGGCAACCGCATGGGCATTCGCCTGGGCAAGGAAATCTGCGGCCCGTCCATTGCAAAGCGCATCGCCAAGGCGGTGGAATTGGCCATGACAGCAGGTGATATGGACTGCGCCATGGAAGCCATTGGCAGCCACATCGGCAGCGGCTTGATGGCGGCGGAAGCAGTACCGGCTGTGTTCGGTATTGTGGCGGCGTCCGGCGGGTCAGCCGTGCGGGGTATCTATGGCGGCGTCAATATTGGTGACGATACGGATACGGTGGCCACCATGGTGGGCGGTATTTTGGGCGCGCTGGAAGGTGCTGGCGGGTTCCCGGCAAACTATTTGGAGCAGCTCCACCGCCACAACCACATTGACCTGAAGAAACTGGCCGACGAGATCTGGTCCCTGTACCACAAGAATTGAGGAGGATGGACATCATGTACAATAAAGTTTTAGGCAGCCTGCTGGGCGCTGCGGTGGGCGATGCCATGGGAGCCGCCACGGAGACGCGGAACCGCAAGCAGATTGCAGAGCTGTTCGGTGGATACGTTACGGAGTTCAAGACGCCGCCCATGGATACCTTTGCCCGGGGCAGCCGTGCAGGCGAGATCACCGATGATTTCAGTGTGGCGTATATCACCTTGCAGGAAGCGGTTGCCGCAGGAAAGCTGGACAAGCCGGTGGCCAGAGAAGCACTGCTGAAATGGGCGGCCATTCCCAAGTACTTCGACCGGTTTGCCGGTCCCACCACCAGAGCCAGCGTGGCGCTGCTGCAGGGCAATGTGCCTCCGGCCGATGTCTTTGTACCGGTGAACGACAATGAAAAGGCCACCAACGGCGCGGCCATGAAAGCCGCCCCCATTGCGCTGCTGGCCCATGGCGATGTGGATCAGGCCATTCAGTTGGCGATTACCGCGGCCAAACTGACACATAATAACAATATTGCCCTGTCCGGCGCCGCAGCCGTCGCCGCCGCAACGGCTGCGGCTATGGGAGAAAACGCCGATCTCTTCGATGTTGTACGGGCCTCTATTTACGGTGCCCGGCGCGGTGATGAGATTGGACGCAGCGTCGGTAATCTGGTGGCGGGTGCTTCCATGGAAACGAGAATCCGTTGGGCCGTTTCCATCGCCTTGAACGCACCAGACCTGGATACGGCCATTGATGAACTGGCCGACTATATCGGCAGCGGCCTGATGGCGGTAGAAGCTGTCCCGGCGGCCATTGGACTGTGTGTGGCGGCCAAGGGCAAAATCGTTGACGGTATCTGCGCCGCGGTCAATATCGGCAACGATACGGATACGGTGGCGACCATGGTCGGCGGTATCTTGGGCGCACTGAACGGCGTGGACTCCATGCCGCAGGACTATCTGACCGTCATCGAGCGGGAGAATACGCTGGGTCTGGAGGACCTGGCATGGAAAATTGTGGAGTTTCCCAACCATGGATAATCCGGCAAAAATCATTATGATCGGCTCCGGCTGCATCGACGAATACTATGAACTGGACTATGTACCGGCACTGGGCGAAAAAACTTGCTGCAAACCAGTGGGAAAAATCGTCGGTGGCATGATCGGCAATGCGGCGGCTGTGGCGGCCTCCTACGGCATGGACGTATATTTGATGGACCGGGTCAACCGGAGCGAGGACACCCAGACGGTATTGGAGGACTTCCGGCAAAACGGCGTCAAGCTGGATTTGGTGGAGTTTGACGAGACGCTGCCCGATGTAAAGTGTCTGATCTTCCTGAAGGATGGGGAACGGATCATCTACGTTATTCCCACCCGGAAATCACAGCTGGTACTGACGGAGCAGCAGCTGCGGACCATCGGCGAGGCACAGTATGTGTACACAACGCTGGCGGAGCTGCGATGCTTCCGGGAGCCGGAAGCATCGGTGGCAGCCATGCGGGACGGCGGTGCCAAGCTGGTTCTGGATGTGGAATATATCGAGCAGAGCCAACTGGAACTGGAATGGTATTTGTTACAGGAGGCGGATATCCTGTTTGTCAATGAAGAGGGAGACCGGCAGCTGCGCGAGAAAGTGGGTGAAGACTACCGGGACCGCCTGAAACAGGACACCGTCATTGTGCTGACCAAGGGAAGCGAGGGAAGTGCTGTCTATACAGGCAACACGTGCAGACATGTCGTTCCGGCCTATTCCGTGGAGCCGGTGGATACCACCGGGGCCGGGGATACGTTTAACGCCAGCTTTGTGTATGGACTGTCCAGAGGATGGGACATGCTGCGGTCGGCGCAATTTGCCAGTGCTGCTGCGGCGCGTGCAATCAGCCATTTGGGGGCGAGAAGCGGCGCTGTTATGGTAGATAAAGTTTTGGACTTTATGAATCAACAGAGAGGAGACTAACATCATGAAGAAAAGTTGGAAAAAGATGATCGCGCTTGCTATGGCAACCGTTATGACCATGGGCCTGCTGTCGGGCTGCGGCGGCAAGGAGACGGCGCAGGATGCTGCCACGGACAATGCCGCCGGTTCGGAGATGGCCGCCATGATCATCTCCATTGCCCAGGGCGACCCCTTCCTGACGCTGGCCTATCAAGGCGTGGAACAGCTGGGCGAGGAGTACGGTATCGAGACCAAGATCATTGAGGCCCTGGACAAGTCGGAGTACAGCGAGCAAATCCGCGCCATGGCGGAAGTGGGCGCCAATCCCATTTATGTGGTATGGGACGATTTGGCTGCTGAGGCCGTCAAAATTGCCCCGGAATTTCCCGATACAAAGTTTATCATCGTGGACTGCTATCTCACGGAGGACCTGGACAATGTAAAGACCATTGTTGTCGAGCCGCAGGAGGCCGCGTTTGTGGCCGGTGTTGTGGCGGCCAATACGACCAAGACCAACTATGTCTCCTGGATTGGCAGTGCGGATCAGCCGGTCATCAACAAGTTCCGGGCTGGCTTTGAAGCCGGCGTGGCCTATGCAAACCCTGATGTCCAGTGTGAATCCCTGTATATCGGTGATGCCAATGATCCAAACAAGGGCAGTGAGCTGACCAAGCAGGTCATCGGCAAGGGCGCGGATGTGGTGATGCACTCGGCCAACAAGGCCGGTCTGGGCGTCATTCGTGCCTGTGAAGAAGAGGGCGTCCTGGCCATCGGTGCCGACGAGTGGCAGGGCTCCATCAATGAGGACGTGGTCTTCTGGTCTGCACTGAAGGATATTACCGGCGCTGTGTACCAGGCAGGCAAGAGCGTGCTGGACAACACCTTTGAACCCGGTATGGACGTCTATAACATCAACTCCGGCCTGTCTCTGTATGATGAGCGCGACTATGAGAAGCTGCCGGATGAGACAAAGAAGGTTGTGGATGAGACCATCGAAAAAATGAAGAGCGGCGAAATTGAGGTTCCCTCTGAAGTGCAGTAACCCTTGTTCCGAATGTTCTGATCCGTAAGACACGCAATGATGGCCCTCTCGAGGGATCTCGAGAGGGCCGGTGAGGAGAATGCTGCGATGGAGTATATCTTGGAATTAAAAAACATCAGCAAATACTATGGACTGTTCGCGGCCAACAAGGATATCTCGATGAAGGTCAAAAAGGGAACCGTCCATGCAATTGTCGGCGAAAACGGAGCCGGGAAAAGTACGCTGATGAACATCATTGCCGGTGTCAACCGGCCCAACGGAGGCGAAATCCTGCTCAATGGTACCAGCGTCCAATTTCGAGATGCCAACGATGCCAATCGTGCCGGCATTGGTATGGTGCAGCAGGAATTCATGCTGTTTGACCAGCTGAGTGTTTTGGACAATATCATCATCGGCTATGAGAGTGTACATAAAGGCGCTTTTTTAGACCATAAGACCTGCGAAAAGAAAATTCAGCAGATCTGTGAAGAATATGGCTTCCATTTTGATCTGCACACCCTGGTGCGGGACCTGCCCATTGCGGTACAGCAGCAGGTGGAGATTGTAAAAGTGCTTTACCGAAATGCGGAAATTATCATCCTGGATGAGCCGACGGCGGTTCTGCCGTATCAGGAGGTCCAGGGCCTGTTCAAGGCTATTCGCTACTTGATTCAGCAGGGAAAAACGGTCCTGTTTATCACCCACAAGCTGAAAGAGGTGCTGGAGATCTCCGACGTGGTGACCGTCATGAAAAATGGATGTATCAGCGGCGAGGTAGCCACCAAGGACGCCACTGAGCGTCTGCTGACGAACATGATGGTGGGCCGGGAGGTTATGCTGCAGCTGGATAAGAAACTCTGTGAGCATACGGAGCCGGTGATGGAAGTGAAAAACTTCCGTGTGCGGGATGAGCGGAAAATCCTCCGCGTCAAGGATGTTTCGTTTACTCTGAACAAGGGAGAAATCCTGGGCATTGTGGGCGTTTCCGGTAACGGTCAGAACGAGCTGGTGGAAGCGCTGACCGGCATCCGAAAGTTTGAAAGCGGCACCATCTCCATCAACGGAACGCAGGTGGAGCGGCCAACTGTCCGGGAAAACCGGCTGCACCAACTGGGATATGTTCCCCAGGACCGCATAAAGTACGGCAGCTCACCAACCTCCACACTGGTGGAAAATGCGATTATGGGCTACCATTTAAACCATCTGAAAAAGAAGAAATTTCTCATGGATTACCGTGGAGCCAAACAATTTACCGATACGGTCATTGAAAACTTTAAGGTCAAGGTGCAGTCCCGCAATGACCTTGCAGGCTCCCTGTCCGGCGGCAATCTGCAAAAACTCATTGTTGGCAGAGAGTTTTCCCAGGGAAACAAGATTTTGATCATTGAAGATCCCACCCGCGGCATTGATATCGGCGCCATTGAACTGATCTGGCATGAAATCCAGAATCAGGTCGAAAACGAGGGTGTTTCGGTGATTTTGATCACGTATGATATGAATGAGGCCATGACATTGAGCGACCGGATTCTGGTGATGTACGATGGCGGGTTCAACCATGAATTTATCGGACCGGACTACGATGAAAAGGAGATTGGCCTGTATATGCTGGGAGGTGCAGTGGATGAAACGGTCAGCTAAAATTCTACAGGAGGCGTCCAATTACGTCATCTCCATCATCGCCGTTCTGCTGATTGCATCGGTGTTGATTCTGATTCAGGGCTCCAATCCGCTGGAGGCATTTTCTGAAATGATTGCTGGTGCAATCGGCAGCACATCGGCCATTGCCAGTTCCATTCGCTGGAGTACGCCGGTCATCATTTCGGCCACGGCGGCGGTGATTGCACAGAAATCCGGTATCAATAACCTGGGCATCGAGGGCCAGATCTACTTCGGCGCGTTTACATCGGCGGTGGTGGCGGCCTATGTGCAGGGGCCGGTGTACATCGTGGTCCCGCTGGCCTTTGCCGTCGGCGCACTGGCCGGACTGCTGTATGCGGTGGTTCCTGCGCTCCTGAAAATGTACTGGAATATTGATGAGATGATCACGACGCTGATGCTCAATTATGCTGCCATTCAGCTCACAGAGTATTTTACCATGCTGCTGATGGGATTGGGCAGCAATACAAACCCGGATTTGATTGCGACGCCGGAAATCCCCGCACAGTATCAGTTGGCGCAGATTTTGCCGCCTTATCAGGCCAATGCCGGATTCTTTATCGGTATTGCCCTGGTGCTGATTACCTTTTTTGTATACCGCTACACCCGCATGGGTTACGAATGGACCATGATTGGAAGAAACAAGGAATTTGCCAAATATGGCGGCATCAAATACCGTAAGAACTATTTGATCATTTTCCTGACCAGCGGCGCCATTGCCGGCATCTGTGGTGTGACGGAGATGCTGGGGCCCCATATGCGGTTCCGCACGAATTTCTCCACCAATATGGGCTGGGACGGTATCATGGTGGCGCTGATCGCCAGGAATAATCCAGTGGCTGCCGGTATCATTGCCATTGTATGGGGCATGATCAAGGCCGGTTCTCTGTCCATGGAACGGATGACCAGTGTCAACAGAATTCTGGTTACACTGGTGCAGGCGCTGTTTGTACTGTTCATCACTCTGGATATCAAATCGCTCTTTCAAAAGCGGAAACTTGCACGGAAGGAGGCCTGAACATGCTGGAATTATTTGCGGGCGGCTTGGTGTTGGCCTCAACACTGCGATTGATGACACCCATTCTGTTTGTAGCCATGGGCGGCGCGTTCGGCCATAAGGCCAGCGTTTTGAACATTGGCCTGGAAAGCTTCATGGCATTCAGTGCGTTCTTCTCCATGTACGGCAGTTATTTGTTTGAAAGTGCATGGATGGGTCTGCTGTTTGGTGTTGTTTCCGCGACCCTTGCCTCTTGTGTTTTTGCAGTTTTTGTACTGCATTTTCAATCCAATGCCGTTGTGGTCGGCATTGCGCTCAATCTGGCCGGCTGGGGCGCCACAACATTTTTGCTGGATGCGCTGCTCAATACCCGCGGCGTCTTTATCGATCCCCGGATTAAAAGCTTTGCCCCCATCGATCTGCCCATTATCAAGGATATTCCCTATATTGGAGAAATTATCAGCGGCCAGAATATCCTGGTATACCTCTCGCTGATTCTGATGGTCGTATGCTATATCGTCATGTATAAGACGCCGTTTGGACTGCGACTGCGGGGCGTGGGTATCAAAGCGGTTGCGGCGCAGACAGTCGGCATCAACGCTGTCAAATACAAGTGGATTGCCATTTTGATCAGCGGCGTTTTCAGCGGTCTGGGCGGTGCGTATCTGACCATCGGTGGCTCCTCCATGTTCACCGAGAATATCTCTGCCGGTAAAGGCTTTTTGGCCCTGGCGGCCATCATGGTGGGCAACGGTCATCCCATCAAAACCGCCCTGGCCTGCCTGGTTTTCGGATATACACAGGCCCTGTCGGTGACGCTGCAAAGCATGGGACTGCCGTCACAGATCGTGATTTCGGTACCGTATCTGATTACCATTGCGATTATGTTTGTGTCGGCCATCATTATGAGAATGAAAGTACAGTCCAAGAAACTTGGAGCGTGAAAGCGATTTGTACAGCGGCGATCTTGTATCTTGAGCGGCGTAACAGAACACCGTAAAATAAAACCAATAAAGGTAAGCACGCTGTTAAGCATGCTTACCCTCATTTTCATTTTAATCTGTCTTTTCATAGATACTGCTCGTGGAATGCACAGACATCATGAAAGTACCCCCAGTGCAGGAAAAATCCTGCACCGGGGGTGCTGCATTTTATTGGTGTGCCGTTTATAGACTGCTTTCGGATGAAACAGTGGTGGAATCTGTTTCTGCACGGGAACGGGCGATTTTTTGCAGGAAATCGGCAATGCACTGATCCCAATAAACCCAATCATGCAATCCGTGGCCATCGGTAAAGGCGACGGAAAAACCGTTGTTCCGCAAGGTTTCAGCCAACCGTACATTCATACCGTAGTTGGCCGTATCTTCCAAGCCGCAGTAAATATGGCAATCGGGTTTCACGGGGGCGTCCTTGTGCAGCTGTGCCAGATAAAACACGTCGTCTTCCGTGTTTTTCAGATTTTCCACACCGCCCCAAATCAGATCATACCGGAAAAATCCAAATCCCATGGCCTTCATTTTCGGTTCCAGCTCAATGGGGTCCACCGCACCGGAGAAATCGGCGAAGGCGGCGTATTGCTGCGGACACCGCAGGGCACATTTTGTGGCGCCGTATCCGCCCATGGAGGGGCCGGCAATGTAGGTATCTTCCCGGCGGCCGCTGATGGGGAAGGTGCTGCACACCATCTGCGGCAGTTCTTCCGTCACAAAGGTGAAATAATCCAGACCATACCGGGCCTTGGTATAGAAGCCGTTCTGTCCGGACGGCATGACCACGGCCATACCGGCAGCTTCCGCCAGCCGTTCAATGGCGGTGTGCCGGAGCCAGCAGCTGTGGTCGTCCAGTGCGCCGTGGAGCAGATAGAGACAGGGCCAGCGGCGGCCGGGCTGATAGATGGCGTCATACGTCGCATGCAGACAATCATTATCCGGCAAAGTGGGAATCAAAATGTCCACATCCACATGGTTCAGCAGCGTTTTGGAAAAGAAATTAACTCGGTTTAAAATCATGGTTCCATTCCTTTGCAGGGAAACTTATTTGGCCTGCTCCCGATCTGCACGGATCAGGGCGCGAATGGCTTCCACAGCGGTCTCAATGGCAGGGCCGGTTTCCCAAACGGTATCGGTCAGACCGGTGTCGTTTTCCCGCTCTCGGTTTCTGCACAGCAGGAGAATGGTGGCGGCACGCATCCGACGGACACTGGCCACAACAAACAGCGTGGCGCTCTCCATCTCGCTGCCGATGGCGCCGGCCCGCTTCCAGGCTTTCCACTTGGAGCGCAGCTCATCCTCTGTCGGCATGGTCTCCGGAGCGTGCTGACCGTAATAGCTGTCCTTGCACTCCACAACGCCCATGGCGGTTTTGTGGCCCAACCGGGCGGCAGCATCCTTCAACGCGCTGACCACTTCAAAATTGGGAACGGCGGGGAACTCAATGGGGGCGTACTCTCGGCCGGTGCCCTCTTTCCGGATGGCGCCGGTGGGAATAATCAACGTGCCGGGAACCAGCTCCGGGTCAACGCCGCCGCAGGTGCCGACGCGGATCAGCGTATCGGCGCCGCACATCTTCAGCTCTTCGATGCCGATGGCGGTGGAAGGGCCGCCCATACCGGTGGACATGACGGTGACGGTTTCGCCATCCAGCTCTCCGTTCCAGGTGGTGTACTCCCGGTACGTCTGGACATGACGGGGATTGTCCAGATAGGCGGCGATCTTTTCGACGCGGCCGGGGTCGCCGGGCAGAATCACATAGCGGCCGATTTCACCGGGAGCGCATTTGATGTGGTGCATGGTATGCTGTGTAGTTTCCATGGTGTAACACTCCTAAACAAGATATAAATTATATGATGATTCATAGGAGCGAATTGCGAGAATCATCCAATTGCCCCCATTATAGCATGGGCGAAAGATATTACAATATAAAATGACAAATTTTTTATGGGATTCCGCCTATTGCACAAAAATAGACAATTATACTTGTGCATAATACGATATTGACAGTTGATATGACCATATGTAGAATGTGAGTGTGAATAAATTATTAAATGTTTAGGCGGTTATGACATTGAAACACAGCAAAAAGATAATATGTATTGCGAGAGATATTTTGATCATTGAACTGGGATTGATGATATCATCTTTGGGGACTGCGTTCTTTTACGCGGCGGACTTAGGGTCCTCGGCCATGGCCACATGCTGTGACGGTCTGCACCTGCTGCTAAATATCTCCTATGGTGATGCCAATACCCTGGGCAACGCGGTTTTGCTGGTCGTGCTGTTCCTGCTCAATCGATCTTATATCAATATCGGTACAGTATTATGTGTGTTTACCATTGGACCGTGGGTGAATGTGTTCACACCGATGCTGCAGGGAATGGCGCTGTCCCAGATGCCGCTGTCCATTCGAATTCTCTGCGCTGTGGGCGGCACCATTCTGATGGGTGTGGGATTGGGTTTGTATATGGCGGTGAACCGGGGCTTTGGCGCTCTGGAGGGCATTGTCAAATACGCGAGAGAACGGTACAACGTACCGGTCCGAACGGCCAAGATCATCCAGGACGTTCTTTTGGTGGGAACAGGCATTCTGCTGGGTGCCCAGTGGGGCATCGGTACGGTGATCGGCATTTTGTTTACCGGCCCGGTTCTGCAGAAGGCAACACAGAGTTTTTCGCACCTGCTGGCGGCAAAAGGCATCACAGCGGCGCAGAACTAAACCTTGTTTTTTATTCCGCATTGCGGATAAAAATTTATAGAAAGTAATGGAGGAAGAACATTATGAAAAAACTGATTTCGCTTTTTCTTGCCCTGGCCATGACGGTTTCCTTTGCCGCGTGCGGCGGAAAGAACACGGACAAGACCGATTCCCAGGACACCACGACCGACAGTGCCGGGAGCGGAGAGATCATTGAGGCATTCGGCAAGCCGGCCAATGAAATCGGCGTGACGCTGGTGCTCAATACCAACCTGGGTGACCATGCCATCTGCGACCTGTCCAACCAGGGCCTGCAGGAGGCTGCGGAGCAGTATGGTTTTAATCCCACAGTTGTGGAGCTGGGCGGCGATGTGACATTGCAGGTCCCCACCATGCAGGAGTATGCGGAGGACCCCGACTGCGACATCATCATTGCGGGCACCAGTAACCTGAAGGAAGCGGTCCAGCAGGTGGCACAGGAGTATCCCGAGCAGATGTTCATTCTGTATGACGCCCAGGATGAGCTGGGGCTGGAGAATGTGTTCTCCATGGACCATGCGCAGAACGAAGGCGCTTACCTGGCCGGTGTGGCCGCAGCGCTGCTGACCACCAGTGATGCAGAGCTGGCCAACCCTGAGAAGATTGTCGGCTTTGTCGGCGGCGGCCAGAACACCGCCCTGGAGGACTACCTGGTGGGCTACATCCAGGGTGTCCACTCGGTTGACGAGGAAATTGATATTCTGGTCTCCTGGATCGGTGACTTCAAGGATACGGCCAAGGGCATGGAGCTGGCGACGGCACAGGCTGACCAGGGCGCGGACGTGATCTTCTCCGTGGCCGGTGTGGCTGGTCTGGGTACCCTCAGCGGCTGCGCGGAGAGCGGCATCTACTCCATCGGCGTGGACAGCGATCAGTATACCAGCCTGATTGAGACCGATCCCACCACGGCTGCCAACATCTGCACTTCCATGTACAAGCAGGCCAACGTCACCGTCAGCAAGCTGCTGGGCATGGCTCTGGACGGCACCCTGGAGATGGGCACCTACGTCAAGTGGGGCCTGAAGGAGGGCGTGGTCGGTCTGGCTACGGACAACGACAACTATCAGACGATCTTTACCGACGAGATGAAGGCCAAGATCGAGGAAGTCCAGACGGCTGCTACCAATGGCGAACTGGAGATCATCTCCGCCATCGGTCTGGATACGGAGACCCTGCAGGAGCTGCTGGCCACCGCGTCCGCACAATAAGCAATCCCCAGTGCATCTGAGGCAATCGGAGCACCTTTTGGAGGTGCTCCGATTCTGATAAAACGGCGTAATGCCGGAAGGCGGCACCGTCGATGGTATCGTTCGTATGTTGCGCCATGCAGATTACTACACTTGGAGGCTATCCATGGAAAAAAATATACTGGTGATGGAAAACATCCGTAAAGTTTACTCAAATGGCTTTATTGCCAATGAAAATGTGACATTAGCCGTTGACGAGGGTGAAATTCATGCGTTGGTCGGCGAAAATGGCGCTGGTAAGAGTACCTTGATGAAGGTCCTGTTCGGCGTGGAAAAGCCGGAGGATGGCCGCATCCTTCTGCATGGAAAGGAAGTCCAGATCGACAACCCCAACGTTGCCATCCAACTGGGAATCGGCATGGTCTATCAGCACTTTATGCTGGTGCCCAGTCTGACGGTGGCGGAAAACCTGATTATTGGCATGGAGCCCCGCAAGGGCCGGATTTTCTACGACGGACATAAGGCTGTGGAATTGGCCATGGAGACAGCCAAAAAATACAATTTTGACATTGACCCCAAAGCCCCGGTGTCCACGCTCTCCGTCGGACAGAAGCAGAAGGTGGAAATCCTGAAGGTGCTGATCCGTGGTGCCCGCATCATCATCCTGGACGAGCCCACAGCGGTTCTGACGCCCCAGGAGACAAGAGAACTGTTCATCGAGCTGAAAGGCTTGAAGCAGCAGGGATACACCATCATTTTCATTTCCCACAAGCTCAACGAGGTCACGGAGCTGTGCGACCGGGTTACCGTCATGCGGGCGGGCAAATCCGTCTGTGTCCGGAATATCTGCGACGTCAGCGAGGCGGATATCTCCCGGATGATGGTGGGCCGTGACGTCATTCTGGAAATCGACAAGGCGCCCAAGCACGTCCAGGAAGTGGTTTTGGACGTCAAGGGTATTACAAAATACCTGAACCAGGACAAGAAGATTCTGGATGATGTTTCGTTCCGCGTGCGCCGGGGCGAGATTCTGGGCGTGGCCGGTGTGGAAGGCAACGGCCAGAAGGAAATCAGCGAGATTATCACCGGTCTGGACCGCAACTTTGTGGGAGAGGCGTATGTGTGCCATCCGCCGAAGAACGTGCGGGACTGCACAGTGCGGGAGCTGCGGGAAAGCGGCGTTGCCCACATTTCGGAGGACCGTATGACGTACGGCATTGTTGGCGATGGCAGCATCTCCGACAATATCATTGCAGACCGTTACTATAAGCCGGAATTTCAAAAGCATCACCTGTTGGACTTTCAGAAAATCCACACGCTGTCGGATGAACTGATCAAAGAGTACAAGGTGAAGTGCGACGGACGGGATCAGCCCATTCGCATGCTGTCCGGCGGCAATATGCAGAAGGTTGTCACGGCCCGTGAATTTACGGCCAATGCCTCTCTGATTGTGGCCAATCAGCCCACCCGCGGCATCGATATCGGCGCCAGCGATTTCATTCGCAGACGGCTGGTGCAGCTGCGGACGGAAGGGGCGGGCGTGCTGCTCATCAGCGCCGACCTCAACGAGGTGCTGGAGGTCAGCGACAGCCTGATGGTCATGCACAACGGCCGCATTGCGGCGTACTTTGAAAACGCAAAATCCGTCAGTGAGGACGAGCTCGGCGAGTATATGCTGGGCGTCAAGCATATGTCTGACGAGGAAATCCAGGAGGCGATGTATCGTGCATAAAGCCACCACAAAAAAACTGAGAACTCCAAAAGAAATTGAAAAGATGTTCAACACCATTCGGGTGCTGCTGGCGGTGGTCATTGCCATGCTCTTTGCCTTTATGGTGATTCTGATGATCAGCGACGACCCGGGTACGGCCATGTACAGCTTTGTGGTCGGTCCCTTTACCACCCTGCGCCGCTTCGGTGAGACCATCAGTAAAATGATTCCGCTGCTGTTTACCGGCGCGGCTGTGTGCTTCATCTTCTCGGCCAACCAGACCAACATGGCTGTGGAAGGCGGCTTTACCGTCGGCGCTCTGGGCGCCACCATCGTTGCCGTCTACTGCGATATCGGCAACAGCGTGCCCCATATTGCGCTGTGCTGCCTGCTGGGCGGTATCTTCGGCATGCTGGCCTGCTTTGTTCCGGCCTACATGTATGTACGCTTCAACTCCAAGCCCATCGTCAGCTCCCTGATGATGAACTATGTGTGCATGTACATTGCCATCGGTCTGATCAACCACGCCATGCGCGATAACACCGCAGGATTCAGCGCGTCTTACAAGTTTGCCGAGACCGCCATGCTGCCGGTGATCGTTCCCGGTACCCCCATCCATTTTGGCCTGATTCTGTCCATCATTGTCATTGTTTTCAGCTACTTCTATCTGTACCGCAGCAAGAGCGGCTATGAAATCCGCATTATCGGCCAGAACAGTGAGTTTGCCAGATACTGCGGCATGCCCGTGAAGGCAACCATTATGAAAGCCCAGCTGATCGGCGGCTTCCTGGCCGGCGTCGGCGGCGCGGTGGAGGTCCTGGGCATGTACACCCGCTTCCAGTATTCCAGCAATACCAACCTGGGCTTTGACGGCATCATGGTCGGCATTATGGCCGCCTACAATCCCAAGCTGGTGCCCATTGCCGCGTTCTTCTATGCGTATATCAAGGAGGGCGCCGCGATTCTGGCCCGTTCTTCCGACATCCCCATTGAATTGGTCAATATCATTCAGGCCATTATCATGATGCTGGTCGTGGCGGAGCGGTTCTTCTACAAGCGGAAGCATATCATGATGGTGCGTGCGGCCGAGCAGCAGCTGATGGCGCAGAACGCACAGGAAACGGAGGCGGCAAAAGCATGAGCACAATTCTGGAATCCATTTTTTCAGCCAGTTTTTTATTTTCGGTGATCCGTATCACCACCCCGCTGATGTTCGGCGCCATGGGCGCACTCATCTGCAAGCAGGGCGGCGTCCTGCACATCGCGTTTGAAGCCAGTATGCTGTTTGCGGCGTTTTTCGGCGTCGCGGCCAGCGCCCTGACCCAGAGCCTCTTTGTGGGCCTGTTGGCCGGTCTGCTGGGCGGCATCATCACCATGCTGCTGTACGGCTATTTCACCATCAAGCTCAACGCGGCGGCGGTGCTGACGGGTATTGCCCTCAATACGCTGGCATCGGGCGGCACTGTATTTTTAATGTATATTCTCTGCGGCGAAAAGGGCGCGTCCAACTCGCTGCCCAGCCTGGTGTTCCCCAGTGTGGAGATCCCGCTGCTCAAGGACATCCCCCTCCTTGGCGAAGCGCTGTCCGGCCACAACATTCTGACCTATGTCGCCTTTATTCTGCCGATCTTCGTCTACATTCTGATTTTCCGCACGCCGCTGGGTCTGCGTATCCGCACGGTGGGAGAGAATGAGAACGCCGCGGCAAGCGTAGGCATCAACGTCAACCGCATCAAGTACATCACGCTGACCATTGGCGGCGCCATCACGGCCCTGGGCGGTATCTTCATGTCCATGGGTTACCTGTCCTGGTTCGCCAGAGACATGGTGGCAGGCCGCGGCTTTATGGCCATCGCGGCACAGAACCTGGGCAATGCCAGCGTACTGCCGACTTTCCTCACGTCCATCGGCTTCGGCCTGGCCAACGCGCTGGCTGTCACGCTGCAAACCCTGAGTCTGCCGGCAGAGATTTTCCAGGCGCTGCCCTATGTGATTACGCTCATCGGCCTGGCGGTGTACTCCTCCTCCATGGGCAAAAAGGAGCGGCTCATCAGCACCCAGGGACGCAAAAAGCGCCGCGCCTCCAAAGTCAACTGATTGACCATTGCGCTGTATTTGCGGCGTGCCGGTGGCATACCACGGCACGCCGTGCTTTTTCAGCATTTTTTTCCACGCATACCGGCCCCATGGTTGCGACTGGAGTAAATGGTATGATATACTAAAAATAATCAGATGAGAGGAGGGCGAGTCGTGTCATATTCCACACAGGCTTCTAATCAAGTCTTTCAGTACATTACGGACCATATCAGCAGCGGCATATGGAAACCGGGAATGAAGATCGATACGGAAGATCAGCTTTGCCAGACCCTCAGTGTCAGCCGCGCCGCAGTACGTCAGGCCATCGAGCGGCTGAGCAGTCTGTCCGTCCTGCGGAAGCAGCAGGGTTCCGGCACCTATGTGAACGGTTTTGATCAGGTATCCTTGATGGGAATGCTCTATTATCCGCCCAGCCGGGAGACCATGATGACCGTTCTGGAATTTCGGCGGATGTTTGACTCCTACAACGCGGAACTGTTTGTCGCCCACGCATCCCAGGAGGAACTGGACGCGGTGGAAGAAAACTACCGGGAAATGGTCACGTTGAAAGACGACCCGCAGAAATTCCAGAGTTATGAGAGCCAGTTCCACCACCTGTTGGCCATTGGCACCCACAATGTGATCATTCAGCAGATCTCCGTACTGCTGACGGATCTGCTGACGTGGCACCAGGCCATGCAGTATGACAACATCGGCCCGGATAACTCCATCTTATGGCACGGACGCATCCTGGAGGCGCTGCAGGAGCGCAACGGGGAGCTGGCCAGCCTGTACACCCGTATCCACATCGATAATTCCATCGAATATGTGGAAGCACATGTGAATACCGAAGCGTAAACGCGATCAAATGGGGATTCAGCGAGGATGCCGGCACGGCAAATCGCTGGGTCCCTTTTTTTGAAACCCATGTGGACACTTGTCCTTTTTATCCTGTGGGGAGTCGATATACTATGATTCAGGAAATCCTCAATCGAATTGCCGGACAACTGCAGCTGTCCCAGCCGCTGCAACAGGAATTGCAGACGCTGTTCCGCGGTTTTCCCACGGATTATGACCGGGGAGTGCATCTGCTCCGCAAACAGGCGGGCCAGGTGCTGATCTATCTGGATGACCCGGCGGATTCCGTGTTCCTGCTGCTGCGGGGGACGGTCAGCTGTATGACCCCCATGGCCAACGGCGCCCAATACCGGTATGCTCAGTTTGCACCGCTGTTTTTCCTGGGGGAGTTTGAAGCGTTTTCCGCTTGTCCTGTCTATCGGAGTACCGTTGTCTGCAACAGTGCCTGTGCCTTTCTGCTGCTGCCGCGGGAGACCTACCTGTACTGGATGCAGCACGATGTGCAAAGCCTCTACGCCCGGACCTGTGCCATTACCACCAGTCTCGGCGCCCAGGCCCGCATGGAGCGGGAGCGGCTGTTCTGCACGGGCCTGCAAAGACTGGCGGTCCATCTGCTCACCAATGGACGGCAGGAACCGGGGGAACCGACACAGTACACCCTGCGCCAAACGCTGCAGGGCATTGCCGACAGCATTGGCAGCAGCGTCAAAACGGTCCAGCGAGGGCTGACACAGCTGGTGCAGTGCGGCGCCATTTGCCGCGAAAGAAACCGGGTTTACTTCAACGCGGAGCAGTACGCCATGCTGCTGGCCCTGGCGTTTCCGGACGAGGCGGCGACGGAGGAGAGTACCCGCTGCCCAATCAAAACAGAATCCATGGATAAAGGAGTATGCCGTCATGAATGATTTTGTCTACGAAACTGTAACATCCACCCATCTGAACTACCACCAGAAGCTGGCGGCCCTGTGCCATGCGGCAGAGGATACGCTGGATGTTCTGGAGATTCCGGAGAAATTCCGCTACTATCAGGCCCACGGCGCCCTGTGCGACATGAACGAAGGCCATGCTCCGTACCGTCCCCGGTATGTGATGGTGGATTTTGAGAAGTTTGTGAAGAACGGAAGCAAATTTTTGAAGATTGATCCGCCCAAGACGCTGGACCAGCTGATCTGGAGCCTGGAGGTGCTGTATCAGTACATCCCCTCTATTACCACCAAGCCGGTGTACCTGGGCAATCTGGACACGCTGATTGAGCCGTTCCTGGACGGTGTCAGCGACGAGGATGCCCTGTATCAGCTGCGGTACTTCCTGGGTTTCTGCAACCGTGTCATTGCCAACGCCTATTCCCATGCCAACCTGGGCCCCAAGGCGACCCAGGCCGGACGGCTGCTGTTGCAGCTGGAGGCAGAATTGCAGCTGGAAGTTCCCAACTTTTCTCTGAAATACGACCCGGACATCACCCCCGATGAGTTTGCGGAACAGGCCGTGCTCTGCTCCTTAAAGTGCGGTAATCCGGCCTTCTGCAACGATGCCATCCATAGAAATACCTATACCTTTGACTATGGCGTTTCCTCCTGTTACAATGTTCTGCCTCTGCGGGGCGGCGCGTACACCCTGTCGAGACTGGTGCTGCCGCGGCTGGCGGCCATGGCCACCTCGGTGGAGCACTTTATGGAAACGCTGCTGCCGGAGGCCTGCCAGGCGCTGGGCGAGTATATGAACGCCCGCATTACATTCCTGGTGGAGAAATCCGGGTTCTTCCAGTCGGATTTCCTGGTGCAGGAGGGACTGGTGGAGCGGGAACGCTTCGTTGGCATGTACGGTATCGCCGGCCTGTGCGACTGCGTCAACCTGCTGCTGGCTGACCGGAATCTGCGGTATGGCCGCGACGCGGAGGCCGACGATCTGGCCGCCCGCATTATGACTTATATTGAGCACTTTGTGGCGGAGTTCCCGGCACGCTATTCTGAAATTGCCGGCGGTCATTTCCTGCTGCATGCCCAGGCTGGTCTGGCCACCGATGAGGGTGTGACCTCGGGTGTGCGTATTGTGGTGGGCGACGAACCGGAGAACCTTCTGGACCATTTCCGCCACTCCGCCCGGTTCCATGCCTATTTCCCCACAGGGTGCAGCGATATTTTCCCCTTTGACCACACGGCGGGGCGCAATCCGGCCGCGCTGCTGGACATGGTAAAAGGCGCGTTTCAGATTGGCGACAAGTACTGTGCCTTCTATGGAGCCGACGGCGATATGGTGCGCATTACCGGCTATCTGGTCAAGCGCAGCGACTTGGAAAAGTACGACAGGGGAGAAGTGGTGCTGCAAGATAATGTCATCAACGGCAGCAGCAACTATAAACTCAACCGGCTGCACGCCAGAAAGGTCCGGTCGGTGGAATGAACAAAGCCCCAGTCAACAGAATTTTGCCCTACAGTGTGGTGGACGGTCCGGGCAACCGGGTGGCCATCTTTTTACAGGGATGCAATCTGCGCTGTGCCTACTGCCACAATCCTGAGACGCAGACGCTGTGTACAGCCTGCGGACGCTGTGTACCGGTGTGTCCAAAGGGCGCATTGGAACAAACAGAGACGGGAATTCACTGGCACCCGGAACGCTGCTGCAAATGTGACCGGTGTATCCAGACCTGTCCTCAGTGCAGCGACCCGCGGGTACAGTGGATGACGCCGGAGATGGTGATGGAGCAGGTGCGCCGCAGCATTCCATTTATTCGCGGTATTACCGTTTCCGGCGGAGAATGCACGCTGTATCCTGCGTTTCTGGCGGAATTGTTTACGCTGGCCCATGCGGAAGGGTTGACTTGCCTGCTGGACAGCAATGGGATGTGTGACCTGTCTGCCGCTCCGGCGTTGATGCGGGTCTGTGACGGTGTGATGCTGGATGTCAAGGCATGGGACAGCCGTGTGCATCAAGCCTTGACCGCCATGCCCAATGAGATGGTAAAAAAGAATCTGCGGTATCTTGCGGAACATGGGCTGCTGACAGAACTCCGCGTGGTGAATCTGCCGGGACAGGTGGATGTGGAGGCTGTCTTACAGGGTATTCCGGCGCTGTTGGGCCGGGAGATCGTGGCGGATATTCCACTGAAACTGATCCGGTTTCGTCCCATGGGAGTGCGGGGACCGGCGGCACAGCTGTCCTCACCTGCCAAGGCGGAAATGGAGCACTGGGCCCAAGTGGCTGCCGGGGAAGGCTTCCACCGTGTCATCATCCTATAACTAAAAAAACAAATGCGAAAATTGACCAATGAAAGAGGTGTGGAATGAAACGCATTTTTCTATTTGTATTGGATTCTTTCGGCATCGGTGCTCTGCCGGATGCTGCGCAGTTTGGGGACCATGGAGTGCATACGCTGGCCGCGTGCGCATCGTCCGGCGAACTGCACATTCCCAATCTGATTGCCGCCGGATTGGGCAATATCGATGGTGTGGATTGTCTGCCCCAGGCCCAGACGCCGACGGCGGCCTACGGACGGATGGCTGAAGCATCCATGGGCAAGGACACAACCATCGGCCATTGGGAGATTGCCGGGATTGTGTCGAAACAGCCGCTGCCCACGTACCCCAATGGATTTCCGGAAGAGATCATAGAACCCTTTTGCCAGGCGACCGGCCGGGGGGTTCTGGGAAACATTCCAGCTTCCGGTACAGAAATCATTGCCCAGTACGGCGATGAGCATCTACGCACCGGAAAACTGATCGTGTACACCTCGGCAGATTCTGTGTTTCAGATTGCAGCCCATGAGGAAATCGTTCCCCCGGAGGAACTCTATCGGTATTGCCGGATTGCCCGGGAACTGTTGCGGGGCAAGCATGGTGTGGGACGTGTGATTGCGCGTCCGTTTGTCGGCAGCGCCGGCGCATACCAGAGAACCGCCAACCGCCATGACTTTTCTTTGGAACCACCGGCAGAAACGATTCTGGATGCGCTGCGGGAGGCAGGATATGACACCATCGCAGTCGGCAAGATTTTTGACATTTTCGCAGGGAAAGGCATCACGGAGCACGTATACACATCTTCCAATCGCAACGGCATGGAACAAGCCTTGCAGTATGCCCAGAAAGACTTCCACGGATTGTGCTTTGTCAATCTGGTGGACTTTGACATGCTGTTCGGCCATCGGAGAGACCCGGCGGGATATGCCCGCGCTTTGTCGGAATTTGATGCCTGGCTGCCCGGTTTCCTGAAACAGATGGGCGAGGAGGACTTGGTGATCCTGACGGCCGACCATGGGTGTGATCCATCGTATCAAGCCACCACGGACCATACCAGAGAGTATGTGCCGCTGCTGGTGTTCGGGCAGAATACGGCGGGCAAGCAGCTGGGAACGAGAAGCAGCTTTACAGATGTTGCGGCCACCATTGCGGAGCAATTTGGAATTGCCTATGCAACGCCGGGAAAGAGCTTCCTGATATCGTTCTGAGCGGTCCTCTATAATAATAGAATTCTGAAAAACCTTCGGTGCTGTTTCAGCATGGAAGGTTTTTCGGCGTTTGTAATTGTTGTATATAATTGTATATAAGTTGTAAAGATTTACAATCCGTGGTTTTCTTGTCAGGATAACTTATTGTAATATAGTAGGAAGCATGTGATGCTGTGGGGGAGAAGGGGGTTGCAAAAGAGGAAAACTTCGTTATACTATCATATAAAAACAGTATGATTTTACGATGGAAGGAAGACGATGCCTTGGATATGAAAACACCCAAATTCCAGTTTCATCGGCCCAATCGGGCGTTGTTGGAAGCGACGCTCCAGAAAGAGGGATACCGCATGGCGGCGGTGGCGGTCCATCTGGCGTGGCAGCTGGGTCTGCTGCGGCAGGAGATCCACGATCTGACCTGGGAGCAGGTGGACTTTGCTTCCTCGGTGGTACGCCTGCCGGACCGGGAAATCCCCCTGTCGCCGGAGCTGCAGGTCTATTTGCAGGGATTGCAGATGGAGCGCCGCAAAGCCTCTGGTCCGGTGGTGCTTTCCGACCGGGACCGGCGGCAGCCCACAGAACAGCATGTATCCTTTGTGGTACGGCAGCTGATGAATGAGATTGGACAGGAGCAGGTACGGCTGTTGGACCTGCGATATGACTATACGGAATGTCTGCTGCAAACCCACAGTTGGGAATACGTCAGCCGGGTGGCCGGAATGGACGTACGTTCCCTACAGCTCCACTTTTCCAGACCGGATGACGGCTGGACGGAGCCGGAGGAAGAGGAGACAGCCATTGACGCGCAGAAGCTACAAAAGATCATTGAAAACGAGGGATACAGTGCCGTTGCCGTGACACTTCGCTTGGCATGGCAGTTGGGGGTACCGAAAACGGTGATGCACACACTGCGCTGGGATATGGTGGACTGGCAGGCTGGCACCCTGGATGTGGCAGGGGAGAAGCGGCGCATGCCGGAAGAACTTTGCTCTTTTTTAAAGGAACTGGAAACCCGGAACCGTCAATGGTCAGACCATATTCTAATCTCTGACCGTGCCCATAAGGAGATTGAACGCTCCCATTTGTCCCGTATGGTCCGCGCCGCACTGGTCCGGGGCGGATGCCCGCAGGTGACCATCCCCATGCTGCGGCGGGACTGGGAGATGCAGGCCCGTTGGGCCGAACCCATCCAGACCTATTTGGAACACCATGGCCGTATGGTGCGGCGGGAGGTTATGGAGCTGCTGAACCTGTCGGGCAACCATGCCAATCGGGTGATGCAGTGGTTGACGGAGCGGGGTGTGGTGGTGACGTCGGGGCGCAGCTACTATCTGACCGGTACGGTCGTTCCGCCGGAGCAGCAGAAGGATGTGATTCTGGCCTATCTGGCCAACCATCCGGGGTGCCGCTGCGGCGAGCTGGGAAATCTCCTGGGATTGGAGCAAAAACACTGTCTTACCGTGCTGCAAAAGTTGATGGCACAGGGATTGATTGAGCGGGAAAATAATCGATATTATGTCACAGAACCGTAATTTTGTGAAAAACTGTGTTAGCAATGTTTCGATATATTACAGATAACATTCACAAAAATAAAATAAATAGATAATAAAGACGAAAAAAGCAGGTTGTATGACAAAAAGATTAAAAAGGGGTCCCACCCGTTTACAAGGGGAGGGGGATGTGATAAACTTTATCATGCAAAGGGACGAAACGCCCCTGGCAGTCTCCGGCGTAGATACGGGTAGGCTAGCCACGGTATGTATACCGGGCGGCACGGGGACGAATTGTACCTTTGACAAAATTTATAAGGAGGAATCCTAACAATGAAGAATCTGAAAAAGGTTCTTGCACTGGTGCTGGCCATGTCCACCGTGTTCGGTCTCAGCGTCAGCGCCGGTGCAGCAGCTACCGATTTCAACGATTACGATGAAATCGGTAACAAGGAAGCCGTCGAGGTCATGAACGCTCTGAACGTCATTGGCGGCAACAACAACGGCGATTTCAACCCCGACGGCTATCTGACCCGCGCTGAGATGTGCAAGATGGTGTCCTACGTCATGAACGGCGGTAAGGCTCCCGTTCTGAGCACCAGCGCTACTCCCAGCTACAGCGACATCAAGGGTCACTGGGGCGAGGCTTACATTGAGTATGCCACCAGCATGGGCATCGTCGGTGGTGTCGGCGGCGGCAAGTTCTCCCCTGACAGCACTCTGACCGGCACCCAGGCTGCCAAGATGATGCTGACCGCTATGGGCTACGACGCCACCGTGTTCGGTTTTGGCGGCACTGGTTGGGATCTGAACGTCAACCGCTATGCCAACGAGGCTGGTCTGTACGACAGCCTGGGCAGCCTGCAGCCCAACCTGCCCATCACCCGTGATGACGCTGCTCAGCTGATGTACAACGCCATCCAGGCTACCATGATGAAGCGTAGCTGGACTCTGGACCCCTCTACCGGCAAGACCACTGAGACTTATGTGCCTTGGACTGAGACTGCCGATATTGGCGGCGTGCAGACCACTGTGCCTGTTACCCTGCTGGGCGAGAAGTTTAATGGTGCCATCCGCTACGGCTACATGGACGGCTATGACTATGACTCTGTTAAGGACGAGTGGACCTATAGCTTCACCAGCGGCGCTGCGTTTGGTGGCGACAAGATTCCTGCCAACAAGCAGATGAGCACTTCTTCCCTGACGGCTGAGGAGGATTACACCAACTTCTTTGGTCAGCGGGTTAAGGTGATCTATGATGTCAAGAACAATGACGTCATCTATGGTGTTTATGCCAGCGACAGCTCTGTCATCGCTACCGGCGCTACCGGCGAAATTGACATGGCTAAGGACAGCAAGACCGTGGATATCAACGGCACCAGCTACAAGCTGAGCGACAAGGGTGAGAACATTAAGGTTTACACCGAGCGTGATAATGCCTATGGTATCAATGGTGACACCACCCTGAAGGCTATGCAGGACAGCGACAATGCCTTTACCTTCGAACTGGTGGATAACAATGGCGACAGCAAGGGCGACGCTGTTATCTATCATCCCATGACGGTTGCTCAGATCACCTATGTCGGCAAGGATACCATCACCCTGAGCGACAAGGTTGACGGTTCTTCCGTCCACAACATCGACGACATTAGCATCTATGAAGGCTTTGCCAAGGACGATTGGGTTCTCGTGACTGAGGACACCTATGCTACCAAGGACATCCACACCTTCGAGAAGGCTGAGCTGAAGAGCGCTACTGTGACCGGCTATCGTGATGATGGCAACAAGCAGAAGGAGCAGTATCAGCTGGATGGCAAGTGGTACACTGTTTCCAGCAAGGGCAACGTCACCGACATGAAGGTTGGCGACACTGTCAACTACATTGCTGTGGGCTCCAAGCTGTTCTTCTCCGAGATCACTGATCTGGGTGCCACCACCAAGAGCCTGGCTATGGTTGTTGCTGTTGGCGAGAAGAATGGTAGCGGCATTGACGCTGGCAAGAAGACCACCGAAGCCAAGCTGCTGCTGGCTGACGGCTCTACTAAGACTGTCACTGTTTCCAAGGTTGACGGTAGTGATAAGAACGTGACTACTGATGCCAAGAATCTGACTGGCGAGCTGGTTACCTACCGTGTGAAGGGCAGCGACTACGAGCTGACCACTGTCAACGATAATAACAAGGCTGGTTACAAGGACTTTGACGATGGCAAGAACGGCTATCAGGATGGTCAGGTTGGCGGTATTGATCTGGCTACCGATGCCATGGTCTTTGTGCTGGAGGACAGCGTAACTGGTGACAGCAATGTTTCCGACAACGCTGGCAAGCTGTACACCGGTGCTGAGTTCATCAACACCTACGGCAGCAAGTCCTTCGGTGAGGCTGGCAAGAGCCAGGTGCTGATCTCCAACGTCAATGGCTACAACTATGCTAAGGTTGTTACCATTGTCTGCAGCAAGTTCCCCGAGATCACCAAGGGCTCCAACTACGGCTATCTGACTGAGAACGCTTATCAGAGCTACGAGGATGGCAAGACCTATCTGAACTTCACCATGTACACCGCTAACGGTGTTGTCACCGCTAAGGAAGAGAACACCGACGATCCCAGCACCTACATTGCTGGTAATGTCATCACCTTTGATGTGGTTTCCGATGGCGTCATTAAGAATGTCAATGAGGTTACTTCGGCTGATGGCCTGACCATGGGTGTTGTTACTGGTACTGACAAGAGCAAAGTGCAGATTGCCACCGATCCGAGCAATGTTGCTTCCAGCACTAGCTACAAGCTGAATGATGATACCAAGGTCATCTATGTTGACTCCAAGAACACTGAGGGTGCCGAGGGTGGTTCCATCAGCGTTGGTCAGCTGTACAAGGATGGCAAGGTTGAAAAGGCTCATGCTTACAACGTCCGCTTCCTGACCAGCGAGGCCGGCAATGTGGTTCTGCTGATTGTCGATGTCAACAACGACTTCGGCACGGATGACGCTGTGCGTCCCGGTGTGGAGTAATCTAACACCAAACAAAACTGGAACATTGTAAAATGATCTAAGTTTCCCCCATGCCACTTGCGTGGCATGGGGGTTTTCTTTTTTTGCGACATGTATGGGCGGCATGCTTGCTGTACCACGTCTAAAAGCTGTAGGAGCGAAGCGGAGTGCTCCCACACATCAATTTATTTTCAGCTTGGAACGCTTTCCAAAGCGTGTAAAAGGGGCCCCGAACGCTTGCCGTTCGGGGCCCCTTCGTCTGGATTCACTTCAGGAATGCGCCGTCGATCATTTTAACTATAGATTGTTGGATGGAGCTGCCTTGAGGAAGCGTAATCCGGATATCCAAAGGCTGATAAACTTCCTGCACGGCAACCGTCCAGCGCATGGAGCGACCAGTATCGGTGTCAACAATCTCAGTTTCATGGTCTACGACAGACATTTGAATACTGGCACCGTCATCTGTAATCAGTTCCATAGCGTAGGTGCCGGGACGTGTGGGAACAACATTCAGCTGCAAGGTGGCATCGGTCAGCGCGGTATATTGCCCGCCATCCCATTGCATCTCTCCGCTGAGAACCGTAATGGCATCAGGACAACCGTCTGTGTTGGTGTCGGGTGCAACAGAACTGTCAAAGAACAGGGTGTTCATGCGGGTCTTTAGATCATCCTCAGTGGAAAGCAGCTGGGTGAGATATGCTGCATTGGTGGAAGTCAACGGCAAGTCGTCCAACTGCTGCTGGTTGACCTCCAGGAACTTTTCGTAGGTGTCCAGAATGATTTGCGTCAAGATCTCGGTGGTTTCGGGGTCATCCAAAGTGTTCTCCAAGAAAGTAAAGAAGATTTGGAATTGGGTGTTCCAGTTGGCGGCAACGCTTTTTGTATACGACAGATACTTTTCGGAAGCCGCAGCGGCGTTTTCATATTGACCCAACTGCAAATAGAAGTTTGTCAGATACGGACCGACGGAATTGGAATGGCCTTTTTGCAGTTCATCAGCGAATTCCTGGGCCTGTTCCCGAATAGCGGGGTCATCGGAGGTGGCGCCATTGACCACATAGGTCAGGCGGTAATCGTCGCCTTCGAAGAGATCTGTCTTTGCGTAATGAGCGATCTGCTCATAACCAGCATTGCCTGTAGCGGCGTTGGTGCTCGCCTGCGCATTGAACATCAGTAACACAGCGTATACACCAAACAAAGCTGCTGTACCGAGAGAAGTGCACCAGGCCACTGTGCCGACATTTTCCTGCTTGATGGATATGGGTGGTGCGATGCAGGCGATCAACCCAAAGGTTCCAAACGCAAAGATTGATACCTCTGCTACAGAGGGAGACAATTCTATGGCGCCATGAATGGCGAACATAAGGAGTGCGCCCAGCAGTGCAGGAGTCAAGCCAAGGGCATCTTCCTGCCGCCGCAGCCGCCAGATGCCTTTAAAACCAAATATCAGCATGGCCACGAAGAGCGCAAGACCAACAATGCCGAGATCGGTTAAAAGCTGAACATAGTGGTTGTGAGCGTATTTTGTTTCATAGTGGAATTCCTGAACAGAAGTAACACCGTTTTCAAAGCCACCTAACCCACGGCCAAAGATGGGCGTTTGCTTCCACATTTTCAGACTGTCTTTCATAAAAACGAATCGCTGTGTAGCGCTGTGGTTTGTAGTAAGGCTTTGGAGACGCTGCAACGCTTCGTCGGGGATCCAACGGTATCCCGCTGGCAGATGACCATATTTGTTGCCGTTCACATAGGAGACATCCGTAACGGTGACGGTGCCGTACTCTTCAGGCCAGATATATAGCTGAAGCTCAACCACATCTTGCGGTACTTCGATGGTGACTACATCATCGTAAGTGTCTTCCCACAGGACAGTGGACGTCTCCAACAGAATCTCGCGTTGGGTGGCACTGTTGATTCGCAAATGTGTGGAGCCGTCTACCTGCAAGGTGATTTCGCAAGTGCCACTGGTTGCAGGGAACCGTTTGTAAAGTACAGTATTTCCCTCCAATGTAACAGGTGTGGTCTGAGTGAAGGCCATAATGGCGGCACATACGATCAAAACCAACAGAATTACGCTGCCAATGCACAATGTTTTAATACGACGGCACAGTGCATCTACCAACCGGGTCCGTACCAATCGATCCACCAGGAACAACAGACCGATGCCCAATAGACTGAATATCCAGACTAAAAAACCACCTGTACCCGTCGGTGCTCCTAAATGTGGAATAGACAAAACAGAAACGATGCCGGCGACTACAAAAGTTTCCAGGGTGATGAAAATAAACGCTAATCTGTTTTTTGCACTGTGCAAAAAGAAAATGATCAAAAGGATCGACAGACCCAAAGAGGCAGTCGCGCCCAAACTGACCGATAGGAGGAATGTAACACTGTTGATGATTAAAACTACGCAGGGCCAGATGCGTTTCAAGCCTTCAAAGCGGACCAATAGGTAAACGCCTAAAAATATGCCGATGGCACACATACAGGCCATAGTGTTGGAGTTGCCGAATAATCCGGACAAACGATTGGCAGAAGCATTGTATCCGTAGGTGATAAGTCCCGCTTCATCCGGCAGATAGCCACCGGTCAAGGCCTGGAATAGTCCCATGAGCTTATGACTCAGCATACCCCAGGATGCAGCGTCCAGGTGGATAACACTTAAAAAAGTGATCCCGCCACAGAGTACGGAAACGGTCCGGGGCATGGTTTCTGGTGTAGTAAAGCTGTATGCAGCCAAGAACACCACATAAGCGGCCAGCAGTCTGGAATATTCTGATAAGGCCAGTTTAGGAGCATATCCATATAGAGTGGATAATCCAGCGTATATTATATAGGCGCTTACTAAATAGAAAAAAATACTACTTCTTGCCCGCAATTTTTGACGTAATTGCGGCGTAAGACAGATCACAACGATGGCCAAGGTTGAAAACAGTGCGACCTTTTTTTCTGTTTCCAAAACAAAGGAAGCGGCGGCTATAACGAATGCCGATAAAGCTAAGACCAAAACAAACATCCACGCTGGAATAATCCATGCTGGCTTTGCGGCGCGCGATTGTTTCATGAATGCTTCACTCCAAACAAAAAATGAATTGTACCCTATTATAACAGAAGCCAACTCATTTGTAAAATACTAGGACGAAATTTCCAATCGCAAATTGCAAGTGCAAGTTGGACACCCGCACGGTAAAAATTAGTTAGCTG
>ERZ1643251.255-NODE-255-length-89155-cov-92.760741_pt1 | contig 89155 bp, 83 predicted proteins | sample MGYA00579261_ERZ1643251 | MGnify/ENA primary metagenome ERZ1643251 (study PRJEB29033, sample SAMEA4952267) | chicken gut metagenome | biome: Broiler Chicken; feature: Gastrointestinal Tract; material: Caecum | place: Ireland | collected 2018 | study: Broiler... | reverse complement strand
CCCGCAGAGTGCGGGGCTCGCGTCGGTGCGGCGGAGAAGGCGAGACCGGGATCGGAGGCGCGGAAGGAGGAGGTTCGCAGCCGCTTCTCGCAGAGTGCGGGGCTCGCGTCGGTGCGGCGGAGAAGGCGAGACCGGGATCGGAGGCGCGGAAGGAGGAGGTCCGCAGCCGCTTCCCGCAGAGTGCGGGGCTCGCGTCGGTGCGGCGGAAGAGGCGAAACCGGGATCGGAGACGCGGAAATGCGCTCCGAAACGCCGCACTGCCGGCGGTGCGGAGCCTGCCGGTGCGGAGCGAGCGCAACGGGACGGGTGCCCCGGCGAATCCCGTTTTCCGCAGGGTTTTACACGGGAGCGCCGGACGGAGAAGCGTCCGCGCAGCGCGGCATCGCCGGGTCGGTCGCGGGCGTACCTGCTTCAGCCCGCACCTGCGGTCGTCGGAAGCCCGGCTGCGAAAACGTCGTGCGCCGTCTCGCCGGACGGGCCGCGGCGCAGGGAAGTCCGGCGCAGAGGCATGCAGGGAGGGGACGTGCGGCCGGGGCGGTGCATTTCCCGCGCCGGGCGGCGGTTTCGGCACGAAAGGTGCCCGGCCAGTCCGCAACAGGCTCTTCGCCGGAGAGAGGCCCCGCAAGCGGCGGACCGCATCGGCAAGAAGCCGGGACGAACAATCGCAATACGATGAGTTTCAATATACCAAGAACCCCGCAAAGGCGGGTCGTAATCATCGGCGGCGGTTTCGCAGGAGTGAAGCTCGCCCGCCGGCTGCGCCGATCGGACTATCAGGTGGTGCTCGTGGACCGGAACAACTATCATCAATTCCAGCCGTTGATTTATCAGGTGGCGTCGGCCGGTCTGGAGCCCTCTTCGATCTCGTTTCCGTTCCGCAGGATCTTCCGCAAACAACGCGATTTCCACTTCAGAATGGCCGAAGCGCAGGCCGTCGACCCGCAGCGCAACACCCTGCGGACCTCGATCGGGTCGCTGGAGTACGACGAACTCGTGCTGGCCGCGGGCACGACGACCAACTTCTACGGAAACGAACACCTCCGGAGCCACGCGCTGCCGATGAAGAGCGTCGCGGAGGCGACGGCACTGCGCAATACGCTGTTGACGAACTTCGAACGGGCGCTCACCTCGTCCTCGGAGCGCGAACGCGACGAACTGCTGAACGTGGTCGTCGCGGGCGGAGGCGCAACGGGCGTCGAGATCGCCGGAGCGCTCGCCGAAATGAAGCGTTTCGTGCTGCCGCGCGACTATCCGGATCTTCCGGCGGAGCGGATGCGCATCCATCTGGTCGAAGCGGGCGACCGTCTGCTGGCCGGAATGTCGGCCCCCTCGTCGGATGCCGCGAGGCGTTTTCTGAGCCGCATGGGCGTGGAGATTCTGCTCGGCAAAAAGGTTACGGACTACCGCGACCGCAGCGTGGTGTTCGACGACGGGAGCGGGCTGCCCTCGCTGACCTTCATCTGGGTGAGCGGCGTCGAAGCCGAACGCATCGGAGACGAGGGCCTGCTGCCCACGGGCCGCGGGGGCCGTATCCGCGTCGATGCCTTCAACCGCGTGGAAGGGTACGACAACATCTACGCGATCGGAGACCAGTGCATCCTGCGAGGCGATCCGGACTATCCGGACGGGCACCCCCAACTGGCGCAGCCCGCCATTCAGCAGGGAGAACGCCTCGCGGACAACCTCTGCCGCAAGGCGTCGGGAAGACCGATGGTGCCGTTCCGATACCGCAATCCGGGCGTCATGGCGACCGTGGGGCGCAACCGCGCCGTGGCCGAAATCGGGAAGCTGCGCATCGACGGCTGGGCGGCATGGACGATGTGGCTCGTGGTGCACCTGCGCTCGATCCTCGGCGTGAAGAACAGAATCATCGTATTCGTAAATTGGGTCTGGAACTATTTCACCTACGACCAGTCGCTTCGGCTGATCCTGCGTGCGAGCCGAGACGACACGGCGCCGCAGACGGACGGGACGCGGAGTGCACCGGCGGAGAAGTGAGACCCGCGAAAGACTGCGGAACAGGCATCCGGACAAAAACGGGCCGAGACGGCACGGCGCCGCAGACGGACGGGATGCCGTGCACAGCAGCAACCCCGAGTTTCCCGGCGCGGAAAGGGGCTTCGGGGGATGCCGGAAGCCCCTCCCATAACGTCCGGCAGATGGCGGAGGTCCGGCGGGCGGCATGCGTCGCGGCATCGCAGGAAGGGGGAAAGCGGATTCCGCGAGGGCGTTCTTCCGCATCGCACACGAAGACGGAAACGGCCAGCGGGCACAGGCGGAAATTCGGAAGTCCGCCGGATTCGGGGCAAACGGCAGGACGGCGCAGCAGCGGCCACCGCTGCCTGCCGAAATTCGCAACGAAACAAAGATCGCGCGGCAAGCGCCTCCCCCACTCGCGGAAACCCCTCCTTCGGCTGGAGGGCGGGAGCGACAGGAGCGGAAAGAAAGGCCGTCCGACAGATCCCGAAAATCGGAAACCGCCCCCGACGGAGCCACTCCGTCAGGGGCGGAATCGTGAAACGGAGGCTCGTTGGAGAGCCTCGTCCGGTGGAGCTGGCGGGAGTCGAACCCGCGTCCAAACAGGGAGCCCGAAGGCTTTCTACACGCTTAGCCGCCATTCGATCCTTCTTCCCGTTCACGGCAGGCGGCAGCCTCGCCCGGGACCCAGCTTCTTCGTTTCGCCCGCCGGCCGAAGCCTCCGGCGGACTATCCCTAAAGAGATGATACCCCGTATGAACAGCGGTTAAAGGGCGGAACCGCCGTTCGGGATACTCGTCGCACGACCGCCTCGGGCCACGCGATTAAGCCAATTTTCCTTGAAAATTAGGCAGCGAGTGCATAGCTGTTATTGCCATTTGAATGTTGAGCGTCGGGATTAACGAGCCGCCACACAGCGCTCGGCGTGCTTACCGACAAACTCTGCCTGCTGTCAAAACCGGTCAGCCCCGAGTTTGCGTGGAAACCGAATGCAAAGATAATACAAAAATTCCGGAATCGCCGCCGGTGCGGGCAAATTTCGACGGATGGCCGGCGGAATAGGCTCCTGCACGGGCCTGCGGACGATCGCTGCTCCTGCAACCGAGGGGGGGGAAGGGCCGCGCCGCGCCCGAAGGTTTCCGTCCAGCCGGCGGACGGGAGGCGCGGACGGGGAAGGGGCTTTGTCCGTCCGCAGCGGAGAGCGGCCGGAATCATCGGAAGGCGGAGTGCGGAACAGATTCGTGCAGACCGGTTCGTCCCGGAGCCGACCGCCGGACATGCGGGGTATTTTCCGAGAAGGAAGGGGCGTCGCGTCATGGCCCCTCCGAGGCGCCCCGTCCGGCATTCGAACGGCCCTTCGGAGGCCGGAGGGGGGGGGCGCGGGCGAAGCAAGCCCCTTCCGGCGCTTCCGGTGCACCTTCGGGCAGGGCGAAGAGGGGGGGCGGAAGACATTTTGCGGATCGGCGCCGGCGGCGGAAAATGCATGCGGCATCCGGCGGAACGTGCGCGGGGAGGCTGCGTGCGGGACCCGCCCGGCGGAGCTGGAACGGGCCCCGGGCCGGAACCGCGGCCGGGCGGGCTCCGGAGCCGGCAACAATTCCGCGGGCATATGCGCGTTTTATCGCCGGAATTTCGTATCTTTGTCCGGATCTTAGTTCTGATGCAACCTCAAATGGAGAAGCAAATCGTCGTCCGGCTGCGCAACGCCGCCATCTACCACGCCGACAACCCGTTCGGCTCCTGTTCGCCCCGCAAACTCGCCGAACGCGGCGAGATGGTCCTCGCAGACATAGACTTCGAAGTGGCCCGAGGCGAATTCGTCTATCTGATCGGCCGCGTCGGCAGCGGCAAAAGCACGCTGCTCAAGACGCTCTACGCCGAGAACCGGCTCGTTACGGGCGAAGGCGAAGTGGCCGGATTCGACCTGCGCAGCCTCCGCCGGAAGGACATCCCCTATTTGCGGCGCAAGCTCGGGATCGTCTTTCAGGACTATCAGCTCCTCACCGACCGCAACGTCTTCATGAACCTCTACTACGTGATGAAGGCGACGGGGTGGAAAAACGAGGGCGAAATCCGCCGCCGCATCGACGAAGTGCTGCGGGTGGTCGAGTTGCAGAACAAGAGCTACAAGATGCCGTTCGAACTCTCGGGCGGCGAACAGCAACGTCTGGTGATCGCACGTGCGCTGCTGAACGATCCCAAGCTGCTGCTGGCCGACGAGCCGACGGGCAACCTCGACCCCGTTACGGCCGAAGGGATCATGCGGCTCTTCCAGCAGATCGCGCAGCGCGGCTGCGCCGTGGTGATGTCCACGCACAACACCTCGCTCATCGAACAGTTCCCGGCCCGGGCTCTGCTCTTCGCCAAGGGCCGCGTGCGCGAAATGGATCTCGCGGCCCAGCTGGCGGAATAACGGCCGGCAGCCGCCGATCCGGATGCGGCCGACGACACTCCCGGACCCGACCTCCGACGCTCCATGCGGCATCTTCGCCTCTTTCCCGCAGTCCGGGAGCGGTGCGGCGCCGGCTGCCGGTGCGGGCGAAGCGCACTCCGCCGCAAGGGGCGCGAACGGACCGCACCGCGAAGGCAGGCGCGGCAAGGAGGGAGGGGGCGCAAACAATCTCCACCTTCGAGAATCGAATCATCGCATTACTCGTCTTTCCCGTCGCCCCCCCCCCAAGCCGGAAGCAGGCCGCCGTGCGGGACGGACGTCCGTTCGCGGGGTTTCGTTGCGGACAGGTGTCGCCGTGCCTTGCGCGAATATCCGGGCCGCCACAGCACAGGAGCTCCGTGTCGTCGACCGCGACTGCATCCGGGCGTCTGCATCTCGGATTTTTCACGCTTTCCCCGGCGGCGGGAAACAAGCTCGGGGAACAGAGAGGGGGGGGGAAGCGCCGCCTGCTCCGAAGGCGCGAAGACACGGAGCCCCGGACGGCGGCGGGCTGCACGGTCCGAAAGGACCGCAGAGGAGAGAAGGGGAAGATGTCATCGTCGGACATATATCTATTTCGCTCCCGACGGAAACAGGTTGCGTTAGCGGTGCGGCCGAGCGCCGTGCCGAACGGGATTCGAAGCGTGCCGAGCGGAAAATCGCCCTGCACAGGACGGATTTTTGCGTGCCGCCGCAGGGAGCGGAAGCCGCGGATCGGCGCCGGCGGCGGGACCGGCCCGAATCTCGGGCGGGTGCACTCCGCCGCAGTGGGGCGGCGCCGAACGGCCGACATCGGAGGAGGGGCGATATCGGACTTCCCGGGAAACGGCCGGACGGAGAGCAGCGTCTCCGGCGAAACCGAATGCGATCCGCATTTCGCACGCAATGCGCCGAGGAGCGAAAAACATCCGAAACGCGCCGAACGCTTCCGGAGAAGGCGGGCGCGTCTTCGGACCTCGCACGCGATGCGCCGGGACAAAAAGGCTACCGGGAAGCGCAGAACGTATCCGGCGATACCGGACGCGATCCGCGCCTTGCACGCAATGCGCCGAGAAACGGAAACATCCGAAACACGCCGAACGCTTCCGGAGAAGGCGGGCGCGTCTTCGGACCTCGCACGCGATGTGCCGGGACGAAAAGGCTACCGGGAAGCGCAGAACGTATCCGGCGATACCGAATGCGACCCGCATTTCGCACGCAATGCGCCGAGAAGCGGAAACATCCGAAACGCGCCGAACGCTTCCGGAGAAGGCGGGCGCGTCTTCGGACCTCGCACGCGATGTGCCGGGACGCAAAGGCCACCGAGAAACGCAGAACGTATCCGGCGATACCGGACGCGATCCGCATTTCGCACTCAAATCGCCGAGAAGCGGAAACATCCGAAACGCGCCGAACGCTTACGGAGAAGGCGGGCCCCGAAACGGACGCAGCAGGGGCGCCGCCGCGACGGGAAGCCGGACGTTTTCAGCCCTTCGGAAAAAAGCGTTCCGAGGAGGCGGCATTTGTTTTTTTCGGGGAAAATCCCTATATTTGTACGATATTTAATCAGGACCAATGAGTAGTACAGAAGAAAACGTAAAGAAGCGGGACGAAGAGTACTCCGCATCCAATATCCAAGTGCTGGAAGGGCTCGAAGCGGTGCGCAAACGTCCGGCCATGTATATCGGCGACATCGGCGAAAAGGGACTCCACCACCTCGTCTACGAGGTCGTGGACAACTCGATCGACGAAGCGCTCGCAGGCTACTGCACGCATATCGACGTAACGATCAACGAGGACAACTCGATCTCCGTGCGCGACAACGGCCGCGGCATCCCGACCGACTTCCACGAGAAGGAGGGCAAGTCGGCGCTCGAAGTGGTGCTCACCGTATTGCACGCGGGCGGCAAGTTCGACAAGGGCAGTTACAAGGTCTCGGGCGGTCTGCACGGCGTGGGCGTCTCGTGCGTCAATGCGCTCTCGACCCTTCTCATCGCCGAGGTGCACCGCGAAGGCAAGATCTACCGGCAGACCTACTGCAAGGGAGCGCCCACGTCGGCGGTGGAGGTCGTAGGCGAATGCTCGGACCGCGGTACGACCGTAACGTTCAAGCCCGACGGCGAAATCTTCACCCACACGACCGAATACAAGTACGACATTCTGGCCAACCGTCTGCGCGAGTTGGCGTTTCTGAACAAGGGCATACACCTCAGCCTCACGGACCGGCGCCAGAAGGACGAAACGGGCGAATGCCGCACGGAGCGGTTCTACTCGGAGGAGGGGCTCAAGGAGTTCGTGCGCTACCTCGACGCCACGCGCGGGACGCCGATCATCGACTCGATCATCTACCTCGATACCGAGAAAAACGGCGTGCCGGTGGAGGTGGCCATGCAGTACAACGACTCCTACTCGGAGAACGTACACTCCTATGTCAACAACATCAACACCATCGAGGGCGGCACGCATCTCACGGGATTCCGCCGGGCGCTGACCCGCACGCTCAAGAAATACGCCGACGACTCGGGCATGCTCGCAAAGCTCAAGTTCGACATCAACGGCGACGACTTCCGCGAGGGCCTCACGGCCGTGGTGTCGGTCAAGGTGGCCGAGCCGCAGTTCGAGGGACAGACCAAGACCAAGCTCGGCAACGACGAGGTGGCCGCTGCGGTGGATCAGGCGCTCTCGGCGGCACTCGGACAATATCTGGAGGAGAATCCCAAGGACGCCCGGGCCGTGGTGCAGAAGGTGATCCTCGCGGCGACGGCCCGCCATGCGGCCCGCCATGCCCGCGAGCTGGTGCAGCGCAAGACCGTGCTCTCGGGCGCCGGACTGCCCGGCAAACTGGCCGACTGCACGAGCCGCGACCGTTCGATCGCCGAGATCTTCTTCGTGGAGGGCGACTCGGCAGGCGGCACGGCCAAGTCGGGCCGCGACCGCAACTTCCAAGCCATCATGCCGCTGCGCGGCAAGATCCTGAACATCGAGAAGGCGCAGGAGCACCGCATGTGGGAGAACGAGGAGATCAAGAACATGTTCACGGCCCTCGGCGTAACGATCGGCACCGAGGAGGACAGCAAGGCGCTAAACCTCGAAAAGCTCCGCTACAACAAGATCATCATCATGACCGATGCCGATGTCGACGGCAGCCACATCGCCACGCTGATGCTCACGTTCTTCTTCCGCAAGATGAAGGAGCTCATCGAGAACGGCCACGTCTATCTGGCTACCCCGCCCCTCTATCTGGTCAAGAAAGGCAAGCAGGAGCGCTACTGCTGGACCGACAAGGAGCGCGACGCCATCACCGAAGAGTGGGGAGGCAAGGGACTGCACGTGCAGCGCTACAAAGGTCTGGGCGAGATGAACGCCCATCAGCTCTGGGAGACGACCATGAATCCCGACACGCGCATCCTGAAGCAGGTGTCGATCGACAATGCGGCCGAAGCCGACCGCATCTTCTCGATGCTCATGGGCGACGACGTGCCGCCCCGCCGCGAGTTCATCGAGAAAAACGCGCATTACGCGAATATCGACGCATAGATTTTCCGGACGAAGGATCGTTTTCAGGCCGAGAGGAGGAAGCGGTCCTTCGTTCCGTATCACAACCCAAGCAAACCGGAGAAATTATGGACGTAACGGTAATCGGTGTCGCAGGCGGAACCGGATCGGGCAAATCGACGCTCGTCAAGCGCTTGCAGGAGGCTTTCGAGGGCGACGACGTGGTAACGCTGTGCCACGACTATTACTACAAGGCCCACCCCGAGCTGACCTACGAGGAGCGGACCCGACTGAACTACGACCATCCGCAGGCATTCGACACGCAGATGCTCGTCGATCACATCAAAGCGCTGAAAGAGCGCGTCGCAATCGCCCGCCCCGTCTATTCGTTCGTGGAGCACGACCGCATGGACGAAACCGTGCAGGTGAAGCCTTCGCGCGTCATCATCGTGGACGGTATCCTGATCTTCGAAAACAAGGAGCTGCGCGATCTGATGGACATCAAGGTCTACGTGGACACGGATGCCGACGTGCGGCTCGCCCGCCGCATCGTGCGCGACGTGTGCGAGCGCGGCCGCACCATGCAATCGGTCATCACGCAATATCTCAATACGGTGAAACCCATGCACGAAGAGTTCGTGGAGCCTTCGAAAAAATACGCCGACGTCATCATTCCCGAAGGGGGATTCAACTCCGTGGCGGTGTCGATGCTCATCCAGAACATCCGGTCGTTGATCGACGGAAAGTAGCGCGCGAGCGTTTCGCTCCGTCCGGAGGGGAGCTGGAAAAGCCGGAGGGCGGTTGCGCGGAAAGGCCCGCACCGATTTCGTTCAGGTCAATGGCCGGGTAACGGGGAAAAGAGCTCGAAACCGTCGGTCCGGGCTGTCCGGATCGGACTTTTCCGCGGATTTGCATACCGGGTTTCCGCAGGTGCGGGAGCGGCTGACGTTCGCAACGCCGGACCCGGGCCGTGTGCCGTGCCGAGGCGAGGAGGGGAAGGGACCGAGAAATGCGGAACGTCGCCGCCAAGGATGCTGCGGCGCACGTCGCTCGCGGAGTATGACGGAAGATACGCCGCGAACGGGAGCGGGATTTCAGCAAACCGCGCATGCAGAACGCCGGACCCGGTTCGGGTCGTGCCGAGGCAAGGAGGGGAAAGCGACCGAGAAATGCGGAACGTCGCCGCCAAGGATGCTGCGGCGCACGTCGCTCGCGGAGTATGACGGAAGATACGCCGCGAACGGGAGCGGGATTTCAGCAAACCGCGCATGCAGAACGCCGGACCCGGTTCGGGTCGTGCCGAGGCAAGGAGGGGAAAGCGACCGAGAAATGCGGAACGTCGCCGCCAAGGCTGCGGCGGCGCACGTCGCTCGCGGAGTATGACGGAAGATACGCCGCGAACAGGAGCGGGATTTCAGCCAACCGCATGCAGAACGCCGGACCCGGTCTACGGGGGTAAAAACGATATGCGTCAAAAGCAGGAAGAGAGAAAAACAGTCAAATAGATTATGTTGCAATAAGTTACAGGAGATTCCCTTAATTTGAGGCTTTCAAACGATTTGCGACTTTATTCGAACATCAATAGGACATCGGACCTTATTTGAACGGGGTGTTCAAACCGAAAATGCGACATCGGCCGAAAGAACCCTTAAAATTGTTCGAAATCCGTCCGCCAATAACCTATTCCAGAATGCAAGAAACCTCGCTGTACGCCAGCAAAACGGCGATTACGGCGGGGTTTGTCGCATCGTCGAGCTTCCTCACGACGAGTGATCGTCCAACCGTTCAAACGAGTGTTCAAGCCGCCCGAAAACAGTCTTCAAAAACTCCGTTAGCAACTCTGTCGGCGGGGCTTATTTCTCGGGTTAGATGGTCATTTAGATGATCGTTTAGATGGTCATCACATCAAGCCTACAAAAACGAAAAAGACGTATTAGATGGTCATTTAGATGGTCATTTTTGAGGCAGTTTTTGCGGCATTTGTCCGGGGGTATGGGTCGAAATCCCTCCGTTTTCGGCCGTTTTGAGCGGATTCGCGGGGGGGGGTATGACCACGACACGGCATTCTATACATATATATAATACACGCATGTACAATGGGTTACCCCTACTTCGAAGTGTCGGATGCCCCGGAAAGTGTGTGTGCGGCATTCGGAAGCGGTCGTTCATGCGCTTTTAATATGTCGGATGATTCTTTTTATCATTATCGGGAATGCGTGTGTGATTTTTTTACGCATCTCGTTTTTCCGAAATCAAGCGAGATTTTTGCGCATCTGGTTTTTACGTAATGAACTTTTGGTTTTTGCGAATATAGGTCCGGGTTGTGCCGAACGGGGGGCGGTTCAAAATTTCGGCAACGGGGTTTCCGGCGGCGGCCGCCGGAGGCAAATGTCCGCAGACTCGAAAAGACCGGGTGCCGATGCAGAGGCTGCCCTCGAAACGACATGAAACAGTGCACCGCACGCCTCTGAAGCGGTTGACGATCCATGTTCATCGCCGTGTATCCATGCGGCGTCTATCGTTCGCCGGACGAAAGCCCCCTCCCCTATCCGGCGGTTTCCTCGGTGCGCGACAGAGAAGATCGGGCCCCCGTCCTCGTTCACGTTACGAGCGGCGATCGGATATTTTTCGACCTCACGAGAGCGGTGGAAATATTTTCGGTCGCTGCCGGCTGCCGGAGCGCTCCGGCAGAGCGGAGTGCGCTCCGACGCAAGGACGGCGACAAACTGCCGCAAAGCGACGGGGCGCCTTCCGTATTCGTCCCCTACCCCGCCCCGCCTCGCTCCGAGGCAGAGGTGCCGTCTTCAACGGTCGCATCGTTTTCGTTCGCCGGGACCGGCGCGAGCTGCGGCCTCTTCCGCAGATCGAAAGGATCCGGCAGTCCGCCCGCGATGTATTCGCCCGTCGCCGTATCGCGCTGCGGATAAATACAGATCGTCTCGAACCGAAACGGCAGGACGCGATACGGTCCTCGTTGTCCGGCAGTCCGTACCGCATACGGCCCGTTTCATCGGGCAGAGAGGCGACGGCACGGCCCGTCAGCGGATTCCTCTCGGGATCGAAGACTTCGCGGTCGAGTTTCGGCCGTCCGCCGATGCCGACCGACACGTAAGCGCGATCGTCCTTTTCGTCCGCCATGCCGGTCCATGCGTTCGCATGGATGAAACACTTGGCACAGTCGCATCGGCAAGGGAAGAGCTCCTGTCCGAAACGGTCGATATGTCCGAAGAGACACCGGCTCCGGACGATACGGCTCACGAGGGCCCGTCTGCTGCCGGAAAGGGGGTATGCCGCTGTAAGCGAACGGGACGACGGGCTACCCCTCGCGGTCGATCCCCGCTTCACGTCGCCGCGGGCATCTTTTCCGCCGGACGGAGCCCTACCGTGCGCGCCGAAACCCTGCGCATCGTCGTAATCGAAAGCGATGGCCGCGGCATCCGTCGGGTCGACGAATCCCGCCCCCCGGAAACGGCAGACCGGACGGGCCCTAAAGGGATCCTCCCCGGGCAGCCGCCCCCCCCGGCCGGCAAAGGCGGGACCTTCGTGGAAACCGCCGCAGCAGACGAAGTCCGTCTCGCGCAGCTCGCCCGGCGAATCGACGGGCGAACGGGTTCTCCCGGAGCCGCGCGGGCCGGACGGCGGCCACGCCTTCGCGCATGGTCCGCACTCCGGTCCACGCGCAGGCGGCGGACAGCCGTCCGAGGCGGTCGAAGAGCCCGTATTTCAGGACGCCGCCGGACGTCCGGCCCGCGCGGCGGTCCCGTGGGCCGAAGTCGTCCGCGAACCGAATGGCAGCGGGACGACGATCCGGCCCTTACGGTCCGCATGGCCGTATTTCAACGCAAGGGGATCGTTCGCCGAAACGGCCCGTCCGACGACTGACGGCGAATCGGCGAACGAGCCGACGAAGCCGCACTCGCGGCGGAGGCGTTCGGCGACTTTTACGACGACTGCGCTGCGCCGTGCGCGCAACGGAGCGAGGATACGAACAAGAGAGGCGTCTTCAGGTTCATATCCCGGTGATTTTCTTGATTTCGTTGAGCTTGTTCAGGGCCTCGATCGGCGTCAGCGAGTCGATGTCGAGCCCCCGGATCTGATCGCGGATCTGCACGAGCACGGGATCGTCCAACTGGAACATCGAGAGCTGCATGCCCTGTGTCCGATCCGCCGCCTCGACCGCCTCCTTCACCGAGTGCGAACTCCTGCGGCTCCGATCCTTGGGGCTGCGGCTGGGCACGATCTCGCTGCTGCCGTAGACCAGTTCGAGGTTGCGCAGGATCTCCTTCGCACGGGAGACGATCGACGGAGGCATGCCGGCCATGCGGGCCACGTGGATGCCGAACGAATGTTCGGTGCCGCCCCGTTCGAGCTTGCGCAGGAAGACGATCGTATTGTCCACCTCCTTGACGCTCACATGGTAGTTTTTCACGCGCGGGCACATCTGCTCCATCTCGTTGAGTTCGTGGTAGTGGGTGGCGAAGAGCGTCTTGGCGCGGGCCGAGGGGTGGTTGTGGAGGTATTCGACCATGGCCCACGCGATCGATATGCCGTCGTAGGTGCTCGTGCCGCGGCCGATCTCGTCGAGCAGCACGATGCTGCGGTCGGAAATGTTGTTGAGAATGCTGGCCGATTCGAGCATCTCGACCATGAAGGTCGACTCGCCCTGCGAAATGTTGTCCGAAGCGCCGACACGGGTGAAGATCTTGTCCACCACGCCGATACGGGCCGACTGCGCGGGCACGAACGACCCCATCTGCGCCATGAGGATGATGAGGGCCGTCTGCCGCAGCAGGGCCGACTTACCCGACATGTTGGGACCCGTAATCATCATGATCTGCTGCTCCGTGTCGTCGAGCACCACGTCGTTGGGGATGTACTCCTCGCCCACGGGCAGCGTCGTCTCGATCACGGGGTGGCGCCCCTGCCGGATCTCGATCCGCCGCCCCTCGTCGAGCACGGGGCGCACGTAGCGGCGCTCGCAGGCGATGCGGGCGAACGATTGCAGGCAGTCGATGCGCGCCACCGACGCCGCATCACGCAGCAGCACGGGAAGCGATGCCGCGACGTACTGCATCAGATCGTTGTAAATGCGCTGCTCGATGACGAGCATTTTCTCCTCGGCGCCGAGAATCTTATCCTCGTACTCCTTGAGTTCGGCCGTGATGTAGCGCTCGGCGTTGGCCAGCGTCTGCTTGCGGATCCACGTTTCGGGCACCTTGTCCCTGTGGGCGTTGCGGACTTCGATGTAGTAGCCGAAAACGTTGTTGTAACTGATTTTGAGCGAGGGGATTCCCGTCAGTTCGCTCTCGCGCTGCTGGATCTGCGACAACACGTCCTTGCCGTGCAGCGCGATGCGGCGCAGGTCGTCCAGCTCGGCATCCACGCCGTCGGCGATCACCCCGCCCTTCTGGATCTGGTTGTTCAGCGGATCGGGGTAGACCTCCCGCGCGATGCGGTCGCGGACGGCGGAGAGCACGTCGATCCGCGACGCCAGTTCGTGCAGGCGGTCGTCGTCCGTCGATTCGAGGAGCGCCTTGAGCGTCTCGACGGCCGTGAGCGAATTTTTCAGCTGCACCAGTTCGCGGGGCGTAACGCGCGCGGCGGCGATCCGCGAACCGATCCGCTCCAGATCCCCCACCATGGCCACCTGCTCGCGCACGGCGTCGGCCAGATCGAGGTCCTGCGTGAAGCGTTCGACCACGTCGAGACGCCGCCCGATCCGCGCAGGGTCCAGCAGCGGCATGGCGATCCAGCGTTTCAGGAGCCGTCCGCCCATCGGCGTCAGCGTCCGGTCGATCACGGCCGCGAAGCCGCCCTGACCCGCGGAGCCGTTCGACGAGAAGAGTTCGAGATTGCGGATCGTGAATTTGTCGACCCACACGCAGTCGTTCTGGTCGAGACGCGAAATCGACGCGATATGCCCCGTCCGGCGGTGCTCGGTGAATTCGAGGTAGTAGAGGATCGCACCGGCCGCGGAGATGCCGCTCGACAGATGGTCGACGCCGAAGCCCTTGAGCGACCGGGTGCCGAACTGTTTGCAGAGCTTCTCGCGGTTGACCTCCTCGGCGAAGACCCACTCGTCCAGCCGGTAGGTGTAGTGCTTGGGGCCGAAAGCGTCGCTGAAACGGTCTTCGCAGCCGCGCTGGTAGATGATCTCCTTGGGTTGCAGATTGGAAATGAGCTTGTCGACATAGGCGTCGGACCCCTCGGCCACGTAGAACTCGCCGGTCGAAATATCGAGGAAGGAGACGCCCGTATTCCGGCGGCCGAAATAGACCGACGCAAGGTAGGTGTTCTCCTTGTTGGCGAGGATGTTATCGCCCAGCACCACTCCCGGCGTTACCAGCTCGATCACGCCCCGCCTGACCAGTCCCTTGACCAGCTTGGGGTCTTCGAGCTGCTCGCAGATCGCCACGCGCTCGCCCGCCCGCACCAGCTTGGGAAGGTAGGTGTCGATGGCGTGGTAGGGAAATCCGGCCAGTTCGACATAGGTGGCCGAACCGTTGGCGCGGCGCGTGAGCGTGATGCCCAGAATGCCGCTCGCCTTGATGGCGTCGTCGCCGAAGGTTTCGTAGAAGTCGCCCACGCGGAACAACAGGATCGCATCGGGATGCACCGCCTTGATGGCATAGTACTGCTTCATGAGCGGGGTCTCCACGTATTTCTTATCTATTTTATGCTCTGGCAAAATAATATTTTATTGTATAGTTCGTACGACAAAGATAAGAATTTAGGACGATCCGAGCGTCCCGATCCGACAATTTTTTTTGCATAAAGCACTATATTCCGACCGTTTCGGCAAACATGGCGCGGTAGAACCCGGCCTTCCACTCGACCGGTCGCGGATAGGCCCGCGACGAGGAGGGCATGCGGTAGAGCCGCATGGTGCGGCCCGCGTAGCGGAACTCCACGCTTCCGCCGACGGGCGGTTCGCCGCAGCCCGCGACGGCCCGCAGCGTATCGGTGGCCTTCTGGCCCGTCGTAACGATCGCACGGCAGGCGGGAATGCGGGCGAGCAGAGCCGCGAGGTCGACCTCGCGCACCACTTGAAGAAAATTGTCGGAGGCATTGTCTTTCAGTCGGATGACTTCGACGGCCGTGTCGTAGAGCGCAATTCCTTTGGAGGCGCAGAAAGCTGCGATCCGATCCCGGTCGAACCGACGGCCCGACGGGTCGAGGAAGCGGGCCTTGTCTCCGAAAAAGACCCACCCCACGATCCGCCACATGTCGTTCTGAAGGTTCGGGTAGAAAAAATCCATGCTCCATCGCTTGCGCTGCGGCGGGAAGCTGCCCAGCATCAGCAACCGCGCACCGGCAGGCAGAAACGGTTCGAGCGGGTGCTGTTCGCTCGGCGGAACCGCACCCTCGTGCGCACCGCTTTCCGCCGCCGGAACGGAATCTTTTTCGCGGCACAGGGCATCCGTCCGCCCGGCAGTGCGGATCCGGCCGGACGCACCCTGTGCGTCGAGCCGGCCGCTCCCCTCGCATCGGACAGCGTCCTTGCCGCCAGAGGGCGTCGCCCCGTCCGGCACGGGATTTACGCTGAAATCGGAATCGTTTTTTGGGAAATCGTTCATTGATCCGTTTGTATTTCGGTGGTTCGTATCATCTTATTATTTTCCGCTTCGACAACCGCCGGGGCGGCATCGGTCCGTCCCGCATCCGCATTGCCGAAAAAATATTTCCGGGGGGGGGCTGCTCCTCCCGGCCGAGCCCGCACGGTTTCCGGTCCGGCGAGCGACAGACACTCCCGCACCTGCGGGAACCCCGTCCGCGGTCGGCCCAGCGAACGAGGCGGCTTTTCGGCATTCGTATCTTCGACCCTCCCGGCAAATTAGGACAAGGAGGGAGTGCGCGGATTCAACGAAAACATCGAATGTCTTTTCCCCGCCCCGGCGGGCCGAACGGGAAGAGACGGCACGGCGCACGGGCCCTCGAAAACTGTGTCCCGGGGCGGAGAGGGGCGCCCCGGCGAACTGCGTGCAGCCCGCAGTTCGGCCCTCCCCCGCCCGCCGAAGCGTTTGTCCGGCCGGCGGGCCGTTCCCCCCCCCCGCGAAGCCCGAACGGGACGGGCGGCGCGGGTTCATCGGAAACGCTCATCGAAATTGACCAGAACGATCTTTTCGGTGGCGCGCGTGAGGGCCGTATAGAGCCAACGCATCATGTCGTGCGTCATCGGCTCGTCGCCGAACAGGCACCGGTCGACGAAGACGGCCTTCCACTGGCCGCCCTGCGCCTTGTGGCACGTTACGGCATACGCGAACTTCACCTGAAGCGCGTTATAGTGCGGATTCTCACGGATTTCCTTGAAGCGTTTCAACTTGCTCCCGATCTCCGTGTAATCTTTTTCCACCTCGTAGAACAGACGTGCGGATTCTTCGCGCGTGAGCGACGGAGCCTCCGAGGCGAGCGTGTCCAGCAGAATTTTGCAGGCGATCTCCGTATCGTCGTAGTCGTCGAACGCGAGCACGGCGTCCGCGAAACGGAATCCGTAGAACTCCTCGAACCGGCGGATCTTCTTCAGGCGCGCGACGTCGCCGTTGGCGATGAAGTTCATCGGGCAATTCTCCGTATGCTCCGGAAAGTAGTAGTTGTTCTTGACCACCATCAGCCGGTCGCCGCTCTCGATCTCCTCCTCGGCCCCGAGCACGTTGCGGCGGATTCCCTCGTTGTAACGGTTGGCCCGCTTGTTCGAACGGGTAACGACGATCGTCTCGTCGCGGCCGTAGCGGTCGTAGCAATCCTGCAATTTTTCGAGGAACTCGCCGCCCTCGATCCATTCGAAATCGGGAAAATCCAGCTCGAAGCGGGGAACCTCGAAAAGCCGGTTTTCGAGCATGCACCGCACCAACGTAGCATTGAAGAGAATGCCCGACTCGGCCTCCTGACGCACCACCTCGTCGAGCGTCCCGCAGACCGGCTCGCCGTAGCGACAGAGCGACGCGGGATCGAGCGCCGGGCTGCAATCGGCACCCACGGGCGGCAGCTGGGCGCTGTCGCCCGCCAGCACCAGACGGCAGCCGCGGCCGCTGCGGACATACCGCACCAGATCCGACAGCAGCGATCCGCTGCCGAAAAGCGCCCCGTCGGCCGTCGTGTCGGAGAGCATCGAAGCCTCGTCGACGATGAAGACGGCCCCCTTCTCCGCATTGAAGTCGAGCGTGAACTTCGATTCGTAGGCGGCATTGGTCCGCTGGCGGTAGATGCGTTTGTGGACCGTCAACGCCTGCCGGCCCGAATAGCGCGCCAACACCTTGGCGGCCCGGCCCGTCGGCGCGAGCAGCACGCTCCTTATCCCCGACGTTTCGAGCGCCGCGACCAGTCCGGCGATCAGCGTGGTCTTGCCCGTGCCGGCGTAACCGTTGAGCACGAAAATCTTGGAAAAATCGCCGTCTACGACAAATTCGGATAACTTTTCTATGATTTTTTTTTGACCAACCGTTGTTTCAAAACAAATTTTGGCGTAAATTTGGGTCGCAATATCCGTACTAAGCATTCGAATAAATTTGTACAAACTTAATAACAAATATTCAAAATGGTAAAGAAAATTTCTCAAATTATTCTCGCGGTAGTCATCATCGGGCTGGTGTACGTGATCTACGACCAGATATCCACTCCGATCAAGTTCGAAAACGAGCTCAAGCAGCGCAAGAGCGCCGTGATCGAGCGGCTCAAGGACATCCGGTCGGCTCAGCGCGCCTTCAAGATCAAGTACCAGCGTTTCACCTCCGATTTCGATACGCTCGCCGACTTCATCCTCCACGACAGCCTCACCATGGAGCGCAAGCTGGTCGACGAAGACGATTCCGTGGCCATGGCGCAGCTCAAGAAGAGCGGCAAAAAGAATATCGAGAAATTCGAAGTGGCCGTAATCGACACGGTCTTCTCGCCCCGCCGTCTGACCGCGCAGCAGGTCCACGATCTGAGGTATATTCCCTTCACGGACAACCGTCAGGAGTATATCATGGAGGCCGGCACCGTCAGCACGGGCAACGTCTCGGTCCCCGTGATCGAAGTGCGCGCACCGTACAAGATGTTCCTCGATACGGTCAACTACCGTCAGGACATCATCAACCTGATCGACGACGAGGTGAACAACTTCAACCGTTACGCCGGAGTCAAATTCGGCTCCATGGAGGCCGCCAACAATGAAGCGGGCAACTGGGAGGACTGATTCTCCGCAAGCGCAAAATCGGGTGTCCATTCAGCTCACGTTGGGTGGACACTCTTTTTCGGCGGAAAGCCTGCGCGCAGCCGCCGAAAAACTCGCGCAGGCCGGCGGGAAGGCCCCCGTCGGCGTGGAGGTGCTGACGGAGAAGACGCAGCTCGTCCCGCGGGAAGAGTTCGCGGCGGAAACGGCCGGAGCCTATCTCAGGGTCGCGGGAACGGGATGCGGCGCACACGAAATTCCGGTCTGGAGCGATCCGGCACGACCCGTCGTCGCGGTCATGGCTGCCGATGCGGAGGCCGTGGGAATGCTGCGCGAAAAATTCGGCGGGCGACTTCGGTTCGTCTCTCCCCTGCTGTCCGAACCCGCCCTACCGCCGCGTGCGGCATGGTTTTCCCTGCGTGGGGAGTTGCTTTATATTAAGGTATACGACGAAGGACTGCAATTCGCAGAGGTCGTGCCGTGCACGGGCGGCGAAGATTTCCGCTTCCTGCTCGAACGGCTGTCGGCCGCATTTCCTCTGGCGGATTTCGCGGCCGGCATCTCGGGCGACGCGGGCCCGGAGCCTGTCAAAGCGCTGAAAGGATATTTCAAGAAAATCGTATGCGCATAATCAGCGGAAAATACCGCGGGCGGGCAATCAATCCTCCCCGCAATCTACGGGCACGGCCCACGACGGATTTTGCGAAAGAAAACCTGTTCAACGTGTTGAACAACCTCGTCGATTACGAACGGACCGACGTGCTGGACCTCTTCGCCGGCACGGGTTCCATCAGTTACGAATTCGCATCGCGCGGAGCTCGCAGCGTAACCTCGGTCGAGATCAATGCCGTACACTACGATTTCATCCGCCGGACCGCCCGGCAGCTCGGAATCGAAAACCTCTACGCCGTCAAAGCGAACGTTTTTCTCTACCTGAAAAGCTGCCCCAAACAGTTCGACCTGATTTTCGCGGATGCGCCCTACGATTTGCCGGCGAGCGAGCAGGTCGTCGGGATGGTGCTCGACAGCGAAATTTTGCGGCCGGGCGGTATCTTCATCTTCGAACATTCGGGCGACAAAGATTTTTCCGCCAGAAAGGAGTTTTGGCAATCAAGGAGTTACGGAAGCGTGCATTTTTCTTTTTTCAAAAAATGAAAAAAAGATTTGGAGATAAGAAAATTTGTATTACCTTTGCATTCGCAATCAGCAATAAGGTGCGTTAGTTCAGCTGGTTAGAATACGTGCCTGTCACGCACGGGGTCAGGGGTTCGAGTCCCCTACGCACCGCAGAACGGAAAAACGAGATGGTTACAGCAACCGTCTCGTTTTCTTTTATTTATCCCCTATCGAGCGGAAAATCAAAACGTTGCACGGGTTACGGATGGCTACATGCGTCGCTCGGAGCCGTGGTTGTGTTCCGTTCCCGGAGACATTCCGGGACACCGAAACGTAACCTATGCGTAACCACGGCATCAACCTGCGCGTAACCTTGCACACGCTTGTCTCGACCATGTCCTCCATTGACTTTACCTGTTTGTCAGTCAAACAGTTGCGTATGACTATTTTTGTACAACGGATAAAATTAAGGTATTGTCATGGAAAAGACAACGAAAAAGGTGCGGCCGAAGAGCGTCGCCGCACGACCAAAAAAAGAGGCGGCCGCCACACGCAAGAGCACATTCGCCATCATCTTCGTACTCCAGAAGGGCAAGGCCCGCGAGGACGGTACGGCTCCCATCGTAGCGCGTATCACGGTCAATCACGAAATGGTGCACTTTGCCACGCGGATGTATATCCACCCCGACCGCTGGCTGCCGAAGGATTACCGCACCGCGGGCAAGAGCCGCGAGGAGAAACAGATCAACGATGCGCTCGATGAACTGCGTGTGCTGATACGACGCCGCTACGACCAGATGTTGCGCGGAGAGGAGACCATCACGGCCGCAATGCTCAAAAACGCCATCACTGGACTCGACCAGAGCGCCTCTACACTTCTGGGCGTCTGCGACCGATTCATCGAGGATTATACCGACCTGCTGCGCACCAAACAGTGTTGTCGCGAGACCTACCTGCGTTACCTGCTTACGCGCAACCGTCTCGAGGAGTTCTTGCGCAACCGCTACCGTATTCCGGACATTCCGGTCAAGGAGATTCAGCCCCGTTTTGCCGCGGAATTCGACCGCTGGCTGCGCATCACCTATCAGTTGACCAACAACTCGACGATGAAACTGATGCGGCAGTTGAAGACCATGCTGCGGGTCGGGCATCTGAACGGCTGGTCGAAGAACGACCCGCTGGGCGGTTACAAGATTCACTTCGAGAAGGTCGACCGTGGCTATCTGACCGATGCCGAGTTGAGTCGTCTCGAGAGCAAGGTTTTCACTACCCGACGTCTGGAGGTCATCCGCGACCTGTTCCTCTTCAGTTGCTACACCGGACTGGCCTACATCGACCTGAAGAATCTCTCCTCCGACATGCTTCAGCGCTGGCCCGACGGCAACATGTGGATAGACACCAAACGGCAGAAAACGAATATTCCGGTACATGTGCGACTGCTGGATACGCCGCTGCGGCTTATTGAAAAGTACAAGGGTTCGGTCAGGGGGAAGAGCCGACTGCTCTTCCCCGTACCGTCGAATCAGAAGGTGAACTCCTACCTGAAGGAGATTGCCGACCTCTGCGGTATCGACAAGGATCTGACATTCCACATGGCCCGCCACACGTTCGCCACGACGGTGACGCTGGCCAATGGTGTACCCATCGAGACGGTTTCGAAGATGCTCGGTCACACGAACATTCAGACAACGCAGATCTATGCCCGAGTGATCGACACGAAGATCAACAACGACATGGAGGCCCTGGCCCGCAAGTTAAATGCCCGCTCGATCATCCGGCAGACCGAAACAACAGCCGTGTAACCTCTCGGGTTACACGGCTACTCTATGCAATCGGGACAAAGTATCCCGTCCGGATAGATGGGAGCCGCTACCTTTATCCCGAAAGAGGATACGGGTATGGCGGAATTCGGCGTGAAATACTGGACGGAGCTGCGGTCGCGGTACAAGGGCGTGCTGTGGCGCGTGGAGATTGCCGAGCGCGGATTTACGGGTACGGCCGAGGAGATGGCTTTCGACGGCGGCACGCCGCTGCAGATCACCTGGGAGAAGCGCGGCGACGAGTTCTACGTTCCGGTCAAGGCCTCGGAGGCAACCATCAACATCCTCTGCCGCGAAAACTTCCGCTACCTTTCACTCTTCACCTCCGACCCGCGGCAGTTCCGGGTCTCCATCCTCCGCAGCGGGCAACTTTACTGGCGGGGTTACGTCACTGCCGACCTCTACTCCGAGGCCTTTGCAGCGCCTCCCTATACCGTCTCGGTTAAGGCCGTCGATGGTTTCAACCTGCTTTCGAGCATCCCGTTCCGCGACTTTGTGCGTATCGGCACGACGGGACGACGCACGCTGTGGGAGTTGCTCTGCGCTTGTACCGATCTATTGGAACTCGATCTCGATATGGCGGACTGGATGGATCTGCATGCCGAGGGCATGGACGAGAATATCTCTCCGCTGCGTCAGACCTACCTCGACCTCGAACGGCTCTACTATGTCTATGAAGAGCCTACCTACCGCGACATTCTTGAGCTTTGCCTGCGGCCGTTTGCCGGGCAGATCTTTCAGTCGAACGGTGCGCTGCATATCCGCCGCGCCGTGTCGCTCTATCGCACGGAGCGTCCGATGAGTTTCTACCGTGTCGGTACGGAATATCCCGTGGGACGGATCATCGCGGGCGGCGGACGGCGACTGGTCATCCATACCGGAGCGCAGGTCATCACCTCTGCCGCACGGGCCGCAGTCGACGGCATGTGGGACGGTGACCTGCATATTCCGGGTGAAGCCACGCTGGACATTGTGCCGGCCCTGCGCCAGGTGACCGTCGATGTGAAGAACAAGAGTCTGCCCAACCTCATCGACCATCTGGGATTCTACCGCAGGGATGCATGGACCGACCCGTATGGATTCATCTCGCAGAAGAGCGCTGCGGAGTTGTCGTTCGTCGGCGACGACGACCATCAGGGCGTGGAGATCGCGACCCGTGGCGAGCACGTCGAGCAATGCAACTTCCCGCTGACGTGGGAGTGTGGCATGCAGGTCTATCACAGCGAGTGGGGACTGGGCGTGATCCACAATCCGAATACGGCTGTTGCCGTCGAGGTACATTACGGTGTGCGTATCGTCGGAGAAGGTGCAACCTATTCGCTCTCCGAGGGTGGAGCGTGGGTTGCGGGCGACCGGGAGATAGTTCGGGAGATGAAGACCGGAAGCGAGGAGAATATGAAGATCGAGATCGACGGCATCCCGTGCGATGGTGAGTGGCAATTCTTCTTCCGGCAGACGCTCATCGGTCGCGTTACCTCCTACGGCGGACGAGAGGACGGCACCACGTCGGGACGGACCTCGGGACATCTCGAAAGCGTCGCTTTCCGTAACATGAGCCTTACGATCGACGCCGGAGATCGTTACGATGCCGGACTGCATTACGAGGCGCTGGTCAATCCGGCAAACAACGTCGATATGGGCATCACATTTCCCGTGGGCGACATTCCGGCCGTGCCGAACGACCGGCTGCTTTACTCGCTCTACTACCTCGACGCGGCGGGCAACCCCACGCGCACGTGGCACACGAAGGGTCGCCGCGATTTCGGAACGCTCGTAGAGCACGTCGTGCAGGGAGCGCTGCGCTTCCGCCAGCGGCCGAGTCGCCGCATTACGGGCGAGCTCTTCACCGGTGCGCATCTGGACATGAACACCGTCGTGCGCGACGACAAGTTCCTCCATGCGGCCTACGCCGTAAATTCTCTCGAACTCAATGCGCTTGACGACAGTTACGATTGCGAACTGGTCGAGATGCCGGGGTTACTCGCGACGGAAACGCCGTCCGAAGGCGACGACTGCATCGAGGTTGCCGCGTTGTCGTTTACGGTCGGCAAGGTGATTCGTTGTCTCAACCTGCTGCTGTTGCAGGACGCTTCGCAACAAGCGGTTTATCTCTTCGATGCAGCGACCCGCTCCGTGCGCGAGATCTACCGTTGCGACGAATCTTTTGCGATGTATGAGGCCGACGAGGGGTTCGTTACGGTCGAGGGGCCGCGGCTGTGCTTTGTCGATTGCAGGGGCATCGTACAACATCTCCTTGATCTTGGCGAGGCGTATCACTACCCGGCCACGCGGATGGACGGCTACTTCCATATCCTGAAGGAATACCGTCAGTATGTCGGGCCGCGCAGCACATCGGCTTCGGCCTCCGACGACGCCTATTGGCGAACCTACCGCTACCTGAACCGACCGGAGTATCCCTATGACGAGGATGATGCCTACCATCGTGGGCCGAACACCACGGGAACCTCCATGTCGGGCGAAATCCTCGAACTGCGACGTACGGCCGACACGCTCGTGATCAATACTTCGCAGTACGCCTATCTGCATGACCGCCGCTTCGACAAGCCCTGCATGATGCAGCGGTTGGAGGTCGGCGCGCGGATCGTAACCATCTCGGACCGTCTTCTCGGAATGAATCTCGGCGAGGAGTTTCTCCTCTATCATCGGGATTCGATTACCGGACGCACGCTGCTGCAACGCCGAGCCGGGCCGGTCGACTGTGCCGACCAGACTTTGAGCGAGGTGGCCGTGGCGCGCGAAGGCATCGTCTCGCTCATCGGGCTCGACGACGGCTCGCTGCGCGGTATGAAAAACCGGGCAGGAGCCGGGCAGCCGCTTGTCGGACTCTTCTATATCTGGGGCGATCTCTACCTCATACGCGAACGCTCCATCCACAAATACATTCCCTGAATCATGGAGACACTGAGCCTTATTCTGAACTTCGTGCTGGCCAGCGGACTGGCCGGCACCATTCTCTTCTTCCGCTCGAAACGGCGCAAGGCCTCGGCAGAAGCCGACTCGGCGGAGTTGGAGAACACCGAGAAGATCGTGGCCATCCAGTCCGAGCAGATCACACGGCTGGACGGCCGCGTGGAGAAACTCGAAGAGAAGGTCGACAAACTCGAAATCATCATCGAGCACAAGGATGTGGAAATCGACCGCAGCCGCATCATCATCCGTCAGGCCTACAAGTGCGACACGCCGCCCGAACACTGTCCCGTGCTGATCAAGCGGGCCGAGATGGAGCGGCGGCGCAAGGAACACGATACCGCAGAACCGAAACGACCGTAAGATGACACGAGGACTACGCAACCGCAATCCGGGCAATATCCGCCGCTCGAAGACCCGCTATCTGGGCGAGGTGACACCTTCGCGCGACGCAGCCTTCAAACAGTTCGAGACGATGGCGTGGGGTTACCGTGCGATGTTCGTGCTGCTGGACTCCTACCGCCGCCGGGGATATGGCACCCTGCGTCAGATGATCGCACGCTACGCTCCGCCGGTGGAGAATCATACCGAAAACTACATCCGCTGCGTCGCCACGTGGTCCGGCGTCGATGCGGACGAACCGCTCGACACGCACGACCGGGCGACCATGCTCGCCGTTGTGGCGGCGATGAGCCGCATGGAGAATGGCCGCGAAGCCGTGATGTCCGATGTCGAAGCCGGGTGGACACTCTTCATCCAACACAAACCATAGACCCACCATGTCCCGAAGAATCGCCGACCTCCTTATCAAGATCGGAGCCGACTCCTACGAATTCCAGCAGAAGGTGCAGCAGGTCGAACGCGACCTCGGCTCGCTCGAAAAGCGGCTGACCTCGCTCGGCAAGTCCCTCTCCGTGAAACTCACGGCACCGCTTGCCGCACTCGGAGCCGTGGCATTGAAGAATGCCGATACGCAGCAGCAGGCCGAGCAGCGTCTGCTCACGGCACTCAAGGGGCGCACCGACATCCAGCAACGGCTTATCGCGCAGGCAGCCGAATTGCAGTCTCGCTCCGTGCTGGGCGACGAGGTGGTCATCGGACAGCAGGCCTATCTGGCTTCGCTGGGGATGACCGAGGAGCAGATCGGCCGAGTGATCGAAGCCTCGGCGCAGTTGTCCGCCGCTACGGGGATGACGCTCGACAGCGCCGTGAAGAATCTCGCCAAGACCTTCGGCGGCCTGACCGGCGAGTTGGGTGAAAGCATCCCGAAACTGAAGGAACTGACCGTCGAACAGCTGAAGAACGGCGAGGCAGTGGACTTCATCCTCGAGAACTACAAAGGATTCGCCGAAAGTGCCGCGCAAACGGCACTCGGACCGTTGCGCCAGTTGAACAACGCCTGGGGCGATTTTCTCGAACAGATCGGCGCCGCGATGATGCCCTTTGCCACGAAGGTAACCCGGGCGCTGACCGTCGTCGTGCAGATGCTGCAGTCGCTCTCGCCCGCCATGAAGCAGGTGTTGGTCGTCGTGGCGGGACTGGCTGCAGCCATCGGACCGCTGTCGCTCGGAATCGGAGCCGTCATCAAGGTACTGCCGATGCTCTCGGCCGGACTGACCGCCCTGCTTTCACCCGTTGGACTCGTTGTTGCGGCAATCGTCGCTCTGGGTGCGGCCTTTGCATATGCCCGTATCGAGAAGCAGAAGATGATCGACGAGATGGCCGAGAGCGACTCGCTCGAAGAACTCGAACGCAAACTCCGCGACAACCTTGCCCGGCAGAAAGTCGTCATCGACGAAACAACCCGCACGCGGCTTGTGCCCAACTTCGGCGGTCTGGTGGCTGGATTTACCATCCAGAAAGTTCCCGACGAGTCGCAGCTGGCTCCATTGCGCAGGGAGTATGAATTGCTGACGGCTGCCATCGAGAAGAAGCGCGAAGCGGAGAAGAAGGCTGCCGATGCGCAGGCAGAGATGGACCGCATCACGGAGCAGGCCCGGCAACAGACCGAGGAACTGATGGCCTCGATGAATGCGGCAGCAGACAACACTGACCAGACGACGGGCATCATCGGACGACTGCAGAAGCAGATAGAGGAGCTTGAAAAGCGCAAACTTCTGCCCGAATCGACGCTCGAGGATATTGCTGCGGCAAATACCGAGATTGCCCGTCTGCGCGAAGAGTTGCAGCGAATCCAAAACCTTACACCCGGACAACTGGTCCGACCGACCTTCGGGCCACTGCTCCCTGAAGGCGTGGATCTCGAATTGCCCGCACCTGAGTTGAAGATGACCAATCTGGCACCCGTAGCGAGCGACTGGTCACGGCAGATGCAGCTCCTGTTCGCTTCGGTCCGCGAAGGCCTTTACGGGTGGGCCGATGATACGGAGAGCCATCTCGGTCAGAATCTTCTCGATACGGTGGCGATGGTCGACAACTACACCACGGCGCTGACGGCCCGCGGATGGTCGTTCTCCGCGGCACTCGAACATGTACACGGTGCCATCGCCGAGGTGATGCAGCGTTTCGACCAGCAGGTCTCGAAGTTCATGGCTGACAGCATCGTGGCAGCCGCTGAAGCCATCGGGCAGGTTATCACCGGGGATCTTGGATTCGGCGGGTTGATGAAGGCTATCCTGACGCAGTTCGCCTCCTTCCTGAAGAACATCGGCACGCAGCTCATCGAGTTTGGCGTGATGATTCTGGCCTTTAAGTCGGCGTTGCGGTCGGTGCTGTGGAATCCCTGGGCGGCAATCGCCATCGGTGCGGCGATGGTGGCGGCCGCAGCCGTGATGACGGCACTCATCAACAAGAACGCCGGCGACAGCGTCCCGGCACTTGCGAACGGAGGTCTGGCCTACGGACCTACCTACGCCATGGTCGGCGACAATCCCAATGCCCGCACCGACCCCGAGGTCATCGCCCCGCTGTCGAGATTGCAGTCAATGCTCCCAATAGCAGGAGCCGCACAGCAGATACAAATAACCCTTGGCGGTCAACTGACTGCCAAGGGTCGAGATCTGGTCTATGTTCTCGGCAAGGAGAACTTCAAATCAGAGGTGCTGGGCAATTATAATTTATGAACAGGCCAAAGGGTCTCAATCTTTTTATAATTATCCATTAATAGAAATTTATCTCGACCTATAACGTTTATTAATTCATCAGGGAATTGTATTATATCATTATAGTCATTCAATATAACGAACGCAATATCTGAATAATCAAATTCTAAGTCATTTGGGACTCTCCATTCTCGTTCGTGTGTATAATCACATTTTTTAAATTTAGTTTTTTCTTTTTGTTCTTTTGTTGCATACTCTGGCCAGAATGGTGTAACAAAAGTCATCGCATCATTGCTCCATTCTTGTTGCCTAAAATAATCCGGCCTTACATAATAGGCTGGAGCTCCTCCTTTTGCAAATATAAATTCTTTAGTAAATCCTACACCATAAGGAGAGTATTGCTTAGTATGTTCCACTAAACTTGTCCACGGACATTCAGTTAGACATACAGCCTTTAGGGCTCCTGTCCATGGTAAAATAGATGCTAAGATTTTTTTATCTCTTAATATGTTTTCAAGACGCTTTATCGCTGGAACTCGCATGTAAGGATTTGTCGGATTATGAATATCCTTATATCCTTTAGGAAATTTATTAGATGTAAAATGCGCTAAATAAGAAGATATATCAGGACGGCTCATAATAGAAATTTTTATGCAATATAAAAAAAAATATTGCAATATCGAAGAGCATGTAAATAATTTGTGCGTATTAGATTTGTTATTGATAAACATTAGGGACATTATCTCATCCGAATAGTTCGTACAAACATTATTTTTATGAATAATTATGACTGATATCCGCATCAAAGACCTGACGAGTGCCGCGGGGCAGTTGGATGAATTCGACAAGTTCGAGTTCATCGTCGATGTGCCGTCGGCCGAGGCGTCGATGAAGGTCTCGGGCAAGGAGATCAAGGGTGTAATGGCTCCCAAGCAGCATATCCATGCCCTTGCCGACGTGTCGGGCCTGACCGGTGAGCTGGAGAAAAAGCTGGACAAAAAGGGCGGCGCAATCGCGGGTGACCTCTCCGTCATGGGCGACACCTATCTGCGACGGTTGCATCTGGAAGAATTTCTTGAGGTTCCCGAATACCGTTACAACCGGGTCGAGACGCTCGTCGGCGACAAGTGGTCGGCTCCGGGATGCGGCATTGTCGCAGCGGTTGTCGGGGAGGTCTGTACGCTGACTGTCAAACTGGAGGAGGGCGAAGTCGGCACGCTCCGCGAAAACGACCTCTGCATGGGCATCTTTCTGAATGCCGCGACAGACGACGTAACAGGCAGCACCGTTGATTCGGACGACTCGTTCGGCAATCGCACCTATGCCGGCTTCACAACCTGCTACTTTCGTCTTGTGGAGTGCCTCGACCCGATAAATTACAGCGAATGGCGCTACGAGTTGCGCGACGGTTATCCCGTCCATCCGCAGGTCGCGATGCACTTCGTGGCATTCGGCAATACCTCCGATCCGGAACGTCAGACCTCCCGTTATGAGACCCGCACCTACATGCGCTTTCTGGTCGGCATGAACGACTGGAGGATCCGCACGGAGAACATTGCCGCACAGTTCGGCGACCTCTCGAACCTTGCGGCGCACGGACTCGACATGACCGGCTATTCGGCCTATCTGAAGAATATCTATCTCACTGGTTTTCTATCCGACCGCACGGGCGACTCATGGTTCGATTCCGCCACGGGCGAGATGCAGCTCTTCAACCGCACGACCGGTTACGGGGTTTCGTTCCGCGATGGCGTATTGCGTCTCGGACACATCGACCCGGCGAAGCCCGGCAGCGGCACCGACTTCGATGCGTTGCTGCAAAGCATTTCGGAGACGCAGGAGGTACTGCGGCAGATCAACTCCGATGCCTGCGTTTCACCCGTCGAGAAATCGTTTCTGCGCGAACGTGGACAGGATATCCGCAACGAGTATGAACAACTCCGTGCCGAGGCGCTCATGCGCATCAGTACGGAGGGCTATCGCTTCGTCGACGGCAAGGTCCTCACCGCAAACGGGCAACGACGTGTCGTCCGACTGTTGAACGACGAGTGGATGCCCTACGAGGAGGCTTTTCTGGCGGCTGTGGCGGCCATCGAGCACTATACGCAGGCGGAGCCCGAGTTCATCCCCATCGGCGAAGATTTCGCCGCGCTGGAGCGTTACTATGACGCCCGTCGGGAGATTGCCGGAGTGTTGAACCGGGCAACGGAGGCTGCGAGCGATCTGGCCTATTTGCGGGAGAACTTCCGCGATATTTCGACCGAAATAGACGGAACGAGCGGCGTGGTGCTGTCGGGATTCGTCGGCGTGAAGGATGCCGGTAATTCGAAGGTTGTGGCCGGCATGGCCGGGGTCGAGATGGAGGGAACAACTTCCGGGAAGCACGGCAAGCTGATGCTCTTCGCCGGGGCCGACGGCATACGCAACGCGGCAACGGCTACAACGCGCATCTACGAGGATGGGCACATGGAGGTCGGCAGCGGCATCTTCAGCGGCTACTCGAAGGTACTCTTCAAACAACTCGACGAAGAGGGTACGCTCTACGATGCCGCGACTCGCAAATACACCGTCGACCGCAACTTCAACCTCGTGATCCTCGGCGAGCGGTATGAGGAGTATCTCTTCTGGCTCAATCTGCCCTCGTCGGCCGACTTCATCGGCAGCGTACTGAACCTCTACGATTCGCCCATCCGTACCCGCAGTGCCGCCAATCTGATCCTCGCGGTCGATGATCCGCAATCGGGAATCGTAACCACTCTCAAACGGGGCCTTTACGGCTTCGAACCCGTCCCGCGCATCGAGACCTACGGCGGGGTCATGCAACTGCTGGCCGTGCCTACGATCTATCCCGACAAGTGCATGTGGCACGTAACGTATCAATACATGACCGAATTCAAAATCTACGAAGCATAAACACTATGGCAGAGACAACCATCGAGGGCATCACGCTCTCTCAGTTACCGAAGGTAACAACCATGGCCGCGAATGATCTGATGGAGATCGACCGCAACGGTACGGGCGCCGCCGTGAGTTACGCAAATCTGGTCGAAGCGATGGCCGACTCGCTCGGACTCGCCGGCGTGGCGGAGGCCCTGGAACAAATCATTGGATAGCATATGGCTGCAGACTTTACTACTCTTGTTACGAGGCTCGACTCGGTACGTCAGACCCTGGTCGCCACACTCCGCACGAAAGGTGTCGATGCCGCAGCGGACGATTCGCTGACCGTGCTGGTCGGCAAAGCCTCGCTTGTGGACAGCACGAGCGGCATGAACCAGATCCGCAACGGATACCAACTCTTCCGCAACAATACGACGATGGTCGCATTTCCGGAATTCGATACGGCATCGTTTGATTCGATGTACCAGATGTGTTACGGATGTTCGGCCCTGGAGCGCGTGCCAACGCTCAGCACCTCGCTTGTCGGAAACATGATGTATATCTTCTATGGATGTACGAATTTAGTCGAAATCGGCGGGTTGGACACTTCGCTCATCACCTCGGCATCGGAGATGTTCCATGGCTGCAAAAACCTGCAACGTATCGGCGGCGTACTGGACTTCTCGAATGTCCAGTCGCAGATTGATTCGACATTTGTCTCCTGCGCGGCACTGGAGGAGGTGACCTTTGCCGGCAGCATACATGTCGATGTGGCCGTGAACGGCTGTCCGAAACTGACGGTCACATCTTTGCTGTCGCTGCTTAATGCGCTGGCACCAGGTGTCACCGACAAGGAGTGCCGCATCGGCTCCAGAAATCTCGCAAAACTCACAGCCGAGCAGCAGACCATTGCCACCGACAAGGGGTGGACTTTGGTCTGAATATGATTTATTCTTTGATTTCCGCCACTACTCCCCGATTGTCTGGATCAGTTGACCATTGTATTTGCCATATGGTTCCCAATTTCTTATCCATCAATAAAAAAGTATACATATTTTGTGTTGGATACAGTTCAAATCGTCCGATGTTTGACAATGCACCCCAATCTTCGTCCCATGATAATCGAACGGAAACAAATTGAGACTGAATTCTGCTATTGCTATTTATGGCATACTGAACCTGCCATACGCGTCCGGTCTTGGTATCCAATTTCAAAAAGGTCCACATGTTTTCAGTTGGATACAATTTGTATCTTTCGGCCATTTTGCTCTCATTTGCATCTATGGCCGCAGTCGTTGCCATATATATGGCATCTTCCAATCGCTCTTTTTCAGAGGTCATTGCAGTTATGGAATAGGAGTGACCCATATTTATTGAATCCGTTGATTCTGTCGGATTATTTTCTTGTCCTGCAACTTTGATTGAGGACAGAAGTAAAATAAAGAGGAGAATATTCTTCATATTTTAAGGTTTTGGAGGTTTTAGATTAGTTAGACAGAGCGGGTTATTATGGAATAAACGGACTTAATTTTCTTTTAACGACTTCGATATCGTGGGCTCTGTCTCTTTTAAGTCGCTTGGAGGATCCAAAATCACTATAATGGATCTCGACCAGATGGATTTGGTGACGGCTCAATTCATCTCGACGCCGCTGGTCGTATATTCTGCGTTGTTCTCCCCGTGAGACACCACTCACGGTCTCCTTTCGATCAAAAAAAGGCGCAGCCTCGGTATGCTGGGTTTCACAATACTCGACAACCAAATTCAGTTGCTCGTAATAAGCATCAACCGGTAGTTTGCGCCCCGTGTCCCCTCTCAAGAACTCAAATCGATGCTGTTGTAATGCAGTCTGTCCAAGCACCTCATTACACAATCCAATCACGTAATATTCATCGGAATTTTGGCGTTGTCGCTTCTTGTTCGGACCATTCAAGATTGGGGTTGCCTTAGATGATGAAGTGGGCGTTTTCAAAGAGTCCGCGATAGAAACAGCCCGTAGTCTACGTGAATTCAATGCGGTAAAAAACCAATTAACATTACACTCCTTCCGATCCGCAATCACATATGGAATGAGGTTTAACGCCTTTTGCTGATCCAGTTCCCGAAGCAAACTTCTAATGGGTAATCCGTTTTTATGATCTGCCGTAAAAATGCCCTCCCTGATGAATAACGGCATCAGATCTTTGGCAGCAACCCGACGCGGATTGCCCGGATCGTCAAAAAAACGCCCGACAACTTCATTGATTTTACGTATTTTCTCAGCCTTATCCATAAGTTCTTCAAATATCCCGACAACGATTCTTCTGCGAATTGTTATCTACAAATTTATGAATTCTGAGGAGGAATAACAAATTGAAGTACAATTATCAGCAGAGCTGCTTACCAATCGTCAAAAATTCGTATCTTTGATAAAAATATGCCGTTATCATGTACATCATAGATCTGCCATCGAATAGCTTGACAAAAATTGAAAAAACATCCTTCAAGGCGCTAAAACTCGAAGAACGTAAGCACCTGCAAGAATGGATTGCCAAGGAGCCCTCTTCGCTGGGTGAGGACCTGTTGATTATACAAAAAGAGTTTGACGGCTTCTCGGACACCCGGGAACGACTGGATTTGCTAGCCCTCGACAAGGACGGCAATCTGGTTATCATTGAAAACAAGCTGGATGATTCGGGGCGAGACGTAACATGGCAGGCAATTAAATATGCCTCCTATTGTTCAAGTCTAACCAAACAGGACATTATCGATATCTATCAGAAATATCTGGGGAGTACAGCCTCGGCCGAAGACTCCTTGTCCGATTTCTTTGACGGCCGCGATTTATCGGATGTGGAAATCAATGTCGGGAATAGTCAACGAATATTTTTCGTTGCTGCACACTTCCGCAAGGAGGTGACCTCTTCGGTAATGTGGTTATTGAATTTCAACCTGCGCATCAAATGTTTCAAGGTGACGCCCTTCCGATATAACGACAAAATACTGCTCGAATTCGACCAGATCATCCCAATCAAGGATGCTGATGATTATACAATTAAAATTGCCTCCAAGGCTCAGAGTGAGAGTCAAAATGCCGAGGCTTCAAAAATCCGCTCATCCAATCGTCGAAATTTCTGGTCGGAGTTTATCGACTACAGCAAGGCAAAAAACGGATTGTATGCAGGTTCTGCAGGAACACCTGACAGTTGGCTTGGGAAATCCATAAAAGGTCTTCCCGGTGTAAATATCAATATTTGCATCCACAGCAGTTTTACCAGAGCAGAAGTTTATATCAATTCGGGAGAAAAAGTTGAAAACAAGCAAATTTTCGACAAGATGCTGGCTCACAAATCTGAACTTGAAGTTGAAGTGGGTGAAGTTATGACATGGCAGCGCATGGATGAGAAAGTAACCTGCCGGATATGTATCACCAGAGATGATTTGTCTTATTTGAATCCCGACGATAAGGAGGCGATCTTCTCATTTTTGTTAGATACGACCAATCGCATGATGAAAGCTTTTACGTCGTATGCTCAAAAGTATGCCAAGAGGGGATAACATAAATCGCAGAAAAGGTATGCAGAATATATTCGATTCAGACGGGAATAACCGAATCTGCAATGAGCGAGTTGTATGTTTCAATATCAGCCGGACATGGCAGAATCGGGAGCGAGCCGATTTGTACGAATGTACGAGAAAATATTGGCGACTAAATGGAGCGCGCGCCCGGCATGCCGACTTGGTCTTTGCTGTATGTCAAGGAGTTGTTATCGGCGTATTCAAACCTCATAGTTGGTACCGAACCCAATGTGCAAAATATGCAGGTCGCTGGGAGTTTGAAGGGGAGCAACTGGTTAATTCTTCATATCTGAATTTGAGTCTTATTGAAATGCGCCGGAGACAGAATCCGGTAATGTATATCAACTTGTGAACAAGCGGACTCACAAACGATTTACCTTCTCTCCAATTTTTTAAATTCATCCTCCTCCGGGATGACGGCCAGGCCGCCCCAGGTGCCGTGGAGTTGTCCTATGGCATCGATGTACTCGACCGAGCCTTCGCGTCCGTCGTAACGGCTGTCCTCGCCCGTTAGATGGATGATGCGGATCTTGTCGCCAACTTTCACTTCCATGATTATCGTTTTTTGAGAGTTAATCCAATGTGCGCATGATGCGATGGTAATCTGCCGCCTTGAGCCCGTGAAGCGTGATGTTGATCGACCTGCCATCTGTCGTCAAATGGAAATGCTCGGAACCGTAGAACCGCTCCAAAATGCGGCAGGTGTACATATTCCACTCGGTCCGATGCAGGTTCAAAATCTCGATGTCATCGGCCGTCGCCTCTTGGTGTTCCGCTTCGCGGGCCGCGCAGCGTTTGAGAAAGGCAAGGAACTCATCGATCATCGCAATCCGGATATTGAGTGCCTGCCACTCGGGACCGTATTCATCGTTTCGCTGCATCTCGTCGCACCGCTCAACGTAAAGCGCGCGTTCATCCTCCCACTGTTCGATCATCAGTCCGTACATCATATTATTTTGCTTGAAAGGTTTATTGGTGTTGTTGCTGCTCTTCTAATTTCCAGATTGCGGTCAGCAGGCTGTGGATCTCGTCATTGATGTGCAGGTTGCGCTCCAACAGCGTATCGTAGTCCGACGTACCACGGCGATTCTCTTCGGCCAGATGGAGCAACTGTTGGCGGTTGCGCTCAAATTCGGCTTCAAGTCGGTCGATACGGCTGTTGAATTGCTTTATTCTGGCATCCATAGTTTGCTGTTATTCAATCGTTTGTTACAGTGCAAACATAACATCATCTTTTGAAACGGTCAAGTTGATATTTCGGTATTTATTATTTTTGTTTACAAGCAATTATCTCTTATCATCTAAAGTTAAAAAACAGCCTGTAAAGAGGCTGTTTAGGAGGCATAAGGCTGATTATGCCGGACGTTTTTCAGGAGTCGATTCTGCCAGTTCAAGAATACGTTCAATCATCTTCTTGTGCGAACTGTAGAAGTGACCGTTGTAGCCGTATTGTTCCGAGTAGCGGCCGCCCTCGCAATGCCATCGACGTACGCCCGGGTACTCTACGCCGTCAATGATGGCCACGGCTTCGTAATATGTGGTACGAACCTGCAGCCAGCCCCAGCGACGGTCGTAGCGTTTGCAGACCTGGCAGGAGACCAACTTGTCGGTTACGCGGTATTCAAATTCCACCTGGCGGCGGGTTCCGTTGATGATAACACTCTTCTTCATAACACACTCTCTATTAGTCGTTTGCGTAGAACAAAGATGGCATCACAATTCGGAACTTGCAAGTCTTTTTGCCCTTATTTTCAATATATTACACGGATTATTGAAATCGTTGCCACATGTCTGTTCAACGTCTGAAAACACCCCTTGACAGTCAATCAATAGTTCGTTACGATCCACTCCTCCTGCCGACGGCGAGAGACCTTCGAGGCCGTGATCGTGCGTTCGATGCGATGGATCTTCCAGCCGTACTGTGCGGCGCAGCGTTCGATCCCGGCATGCGGGAACATCGTCAGCATGAACTTGCCGCGCACGGAAGCAAGCGTCTCCAACAGCCGCATGAAATCCGCCTCGTCGAACGTTCCGTTGTAGTGGCCGCAGTCGCTGCCCACATAGGGCGGATCGACGAAATGGAAGGCTTCGGGCATGTCGTAGCGCCGGATGAGATGAACGCCGTCTTCGCACTCGACAACAACATGTTCCAGCCTACGACACAACTCCTCGGTGAAGGCTTCGCGGGCATTGCGGAGTTTCTGCGTCGTGGTCCCCGTACGGTCATATCCGAACGTGCCGTCGATCATCGAGGCAAAGCCCAACTTCGTACATACCCACACGGCCCATGCCCGTTCGACGGGTGTGAAGAAGGTCGGATGGGCATTGATATGCCGTGCATGGGCGTGAATCTCGCGGCTGTGGAGCGTCGCGTCGATCAACTCTTTCAGTGCCGGGTACTTCATCTGCGCCACGCGGTAGAAGTTCACCAGTTCGGTGTTCGTGTCGTTGATGACCTCGCAGCGTACCGGCTTCTTGGCGAAGAGCACGGCGCAGCCGCCGCAGAAGGCCTCGGTATAGAGCGAATGCTCGGGGATGAGCGGCAGGATGTGCTTCAGAAGCATCTGTTTGCCGCCGTAGTAGGAAATCGGAGTTTTCATGATGGTCGGTTTAACGGAGTTTCAGCCACAGGAGAATTAACAGCACAAGCAGCAGGCAGGCAGCCGTCCATTTGAGCCACAACGTGCCGGTCGGATTGGGCCTTTCCTCGAGTGCGGTTTGTTCGTCGTTACGCGCTGCGGCAAGGATGCGGCTGCGGGAGATACTGTCGGAGTACGTGGTTCGGTCGTGTGCCGCAATGGCCTCGGTGTGGATGATGCGACGCACGGCAGGTCGGGACGTTGCGGGAATCTTCGGCGGCGGAAGGAGCGGATTGAGTGTATCGGGCGGCAGGATTGGCTCATCCTCCGAGGACGGAGGCCTCTGCGCCGGTGGATAGAACTCGACGACAGTTTGACGCAGTGTTGCTAACTGTCGCTCGAACTCTTGCCGGATCCGCACCGTGAGGGCCGAGTCCGCAATGCGAATGTCGGCACGTCGGTCGGAGTGCATCTCCCGAAGCGGCGAACAGCTGCATGCCGTCGCGGCCAACAGAATAAGCGTTATTTTCGGATACATCGTTTCATTTCGGTTGCACGTTCCATGCGTTCCTGCATGGTAGGTTCATGAATCTCGCGGGAAGGAACATTCTCCCACGGCAGCGGAAACATCTCGCACATCGGCCGGCGGTCCTTGCGGTCGAGTTGCAGACTTGTCAGCACCCATACGCTCCACCGTTCACGCTCCCATGCCTGACGAACGCTCCGTTCCTCGCGGTGTGCCCAACCAAGCCAGGCATAGCAGAACTCGGCGGGCGTCATCGCCGCAAAAACCTCGGGTGCGAAGCCCATCTGCCCGACGGCCAGGGCGAACCATCGTTCATAACTCAGGGTCGCCGCCGTCCCGCCGTCGGGCGCGGCCGGTTTGGGCCTTGCGGCGCGGTGTCTGTGCGTGCCATCTCGCCCAAACGGTCCGTGAGCGGTGAGATGCTTTCGACGAAGAGGTCCGAGACGGTCAGAATAAGCGTCGGATCTTCGTCGAAGAGGTCCCATACTTCGTCTTCGGTGTAGCGCCGGTCGTCGCCCGCACGTCGGGCTCCTTCATTGAGTCCCGTGGCGGTCAGCGCCACGATGCTGTCGAGCGTCGAGAGAGCTTCGGCCGACGAGACGGTCGAGGCGAAGTCGGCGCCGCGCTGCCGGGTGAATTCATGAATGGCGCGCAGCCCGAAATGAATCGGGTGCGGCGTACCGTGGATGATGATTTCGTTCATGGTATGCGTAGTGTCAAGGTTGCGGGTTGTCGGCAGGGGTCAGATTCCCGCTGCCGGTAAGAGAGTAACTGTACGTGGCGTTGTCGCCTGCGGGCGTCGAGAGCGAGAAGGTCGTGATGTAGGCCTTGCCCGTATACATCTTCACAAGGCCCGTAAGTGGCGACTTGATGACCACGTCGACCAGTTTCTTGGAGAGGACGATGCCTAACAGGTCTTCCGAAGAGTGGGCATTCTCGATCGAGTCGTCGAGCACCACCAGCCCGTCGCCGTCTACCGACCACGAGATGTCGCCCGGAGCCTTCTCCTTGCCGTTGGTGTCCTTCGTGCGCAGCTCCTTCATCTCCAGATCGACCTTCAGCGTGTGCGACGTGGCATGAAGCGTCGTCTTCTCATCCACAAGCAGGATGATGTCCTCGCCTTGGATAATCTTTTTGGTTCCAATGGTTTCCGGCATAAGCGTCTGTTGTTTTGTGTTCAGATGATTCGAAAGGTAAGTGTGATGCCGTGCAGGTCGCCGTCGGCATAGTATTCCGTGGCCGAGGAGCGGAGGTAACTGCGGCGCCCCTCGAACCCGGCGCCCTCCAGCGCCGCGATGATGCGGTGTTTGAGTTGCTCGGCGGCAGCATAGCGGCCGTCACAGACTGCAACCTCAAAGGTGGTCACGTAGCCCGCAATGCCGTGCAGCGTACGGACCGGGGTCTCCTCCGGAACGGTGAAGGCCGCAAACGGTGTCGGCGTGCGGGCATCGACGGCCCCGGCCTGCACGCGCCCCTGCAACTCGGGAACGGCAGACTCGATCAGGGCGATAAGGCGGGTCTTGAAATCGGTCATGGCGATACGGGTTTGAAGTTGCGGACGACGAACCTCTCGACGGCCGCGGCCAGCGCATCGCCGAAGAGCGCTACGGTACGTTCCGATTCCTGCGTGTAGGCAATCTCCAGAAAAGGAACGGCACGCAGACCGCGCACGCTTCGCGTGAAGATCTTCTCGCCGCGTTCGTTTTCGAAGACGAGCAGCCGTCCCTTGCGCGAGGTTCGCGGGCCCTTCGTACCCTCGTGGATGAACTTGCCGTAATATTGGTTTACGGCTCCCTTACGTTTGGTGCGCTCGAAGACCGGTTTGACGGCAACATCCACCTCCGACCTGGGCGCATTGCGGTCGCGGAAGCGTACGATGCGCAGTTGCCTGCGCAGACAGCCCGTGCGTACCGGGACGCGACCCTTTGCCGTGCGGAGCATCGGTTGTGCCGAGGTGCGCAGCGCCGTAAGCAGCATCCTCTTCTGCATGTTATTGGGCAGTTGGTCCATAATGCGTTTGGCTTCGATGTAACCATCAACTTTCAGTGTCAGCATCGCTCTTCTTGCATTTGATGTGAAGTCGCCAGCGGCGCCCCTCGGCGTGAATGGAGGTGATGTGCCGCAGGATTCCTTCGTCGCGGACAATCATGTCGGGGCGCAGGCCGGGAATCCACCGGATTGTATAGACCGCCTCGTTTTCGTGTGCGATACGGCCCGCATAGAGGTTTTCGCGGCCACCGGCTTCGGTATATTGTGCGTAGCAGACGGCCACGCTCCGCAGACGTTGCGTACGATCGTTGTAGGCGTCGCGATCCTCGACGTATTCGAGGATTTCGATTCGGTGGTCAAACATCGCCATATGGGGTTACCCGCCACGGAAGCAGCAGTTTCTCGGCCGTGAGCGGCAGTTCGGAGACCGAACGGCCGACCAGAGCGTCCGATTCGTTGTCGTAGAGCGTACCCAGAATAAGCAACACGGCGGCCCGGATGGCAGGCGGAAGACTCTCTTCGTCATAGCCGACAAGCAGAGTCGCCGAAATCTGCATGCCACCGCAGGAGGCATTGAACGAGAGACAGGCCGTGTAGTCGGCGGCATGCAGTTGCCACAGGTCGTCGGAAAGAGGTTCACGAGAGGCAGTGAGTCGCTCGACAGCCGTCGTCGGGACGGGCAGCCGGAGCGTCGGATGCTCGACGACGTGAAGCGTCGCTTCGATTTCCACTCTCCGCTGCCGGATGAAACGTCCCGTCAGGTCCTCGGCCACGGCAACGGCCATGTCGAGTTTCGCAGCAATCAGGGTATCGTCATGGGTGGCACTGCCTACCCGCAGGTGCTGCCGGGCGAGGTCCAGAGGTATCGGCGGCTCACCGTTCTCGAGAACACGCATCTTCTATGCGGATTTGTGGACCAGTTTGTGAACCGGATGCGTACCGGCATCGAGTAGCACGCCATCGACACGCGCGAAGCCGAACAGTCCGATCGAGAGGTATTCCGCAAGCAGTTCGTTGAGCCGGATGACGCGGAACGACTTTACCATGCGGATGCGATACTTCGACAGGTCGCCGAAGAGTACCGAGGTCTTGCCGGCACCGATGTCTTCCAGATCATCGTTCAGTACATACCCCTTGCCGAAGAGCGTCGGCGGCGTACCGTCGCGCGCTCCTTCCTGCCAGATGTAGCGTCCCGTCGAGTCCTTGATCTTGACCAGCGCCCAGAGCGTGTTGCGGTTGAACATGAACCGGCCGTTGCGCGCATAGGAAGAGTCGACACCCTTGATCAGTTCGATGATGTCGTCAAGCGTGACAGCCGTGGCTGCCGGTGCCGTTTTGCAGGCTGTAGCGGCACCCACGATACCCGAAGGTTTGCCTGTGCCGTTGCCCGAGGTGAGGTCTGCATTGATACCGCGGCCGAACGAGTCGCTCAGCAGTCCCGACAGCAGCGCTTCGAGGTCGAAGGCCGAGTCCTGCAGCAGTTCGAGCGATACGGGGACAATCGGTGTGCGGTAGGTATAGGCCTTGAGGGTTACCGAGCCGAACGACGGCGCCGACTTGGTCGATTGCTGGTACTCGGCCACGACCGTTGCCTTCGATTCCGTGTCGTTCACCGTCGGGAGGATCAGATCGCCGCCCGAGGTCGTGGTGAGGATCGTGCCGGCCTCGAACATGCCGCCGTAGGCTTTCAACGCCACCTCGATGTTCTCGGCAAGTATTGCCGGGACAAGAACGCCGGCCGAAAGTCCGGTGAGGCCGGCCCGCTGCTCGAAGAGCGCACGGCTTTCGGGAGAGACACCCGTGGCTCCGTGCTGCAGGTAGTCGCGGAACGCCGAGCGGTACTCATCAGCCTGCTGACCGGAGCCATTGTCGGTCGTTTCGCGGGCAGCGTATTGACGCTCGGCCTGTCGTCGTTCGATCTCCACGTAACGCTCCTCGGCCTCGACGGTACGATCGGCCTTCTCGTAGTCGGCAAGCAGTTGCTGCCACCGGGCCTCCTCCTCGGAGGTCATTTCGCGCCCGTCGGTTGTCGTGCGCAATTCGTCGATCTGCATGAAGATCGCCGCGCGGCTCTCTTTGAGGGATTTCAGTTTGCTCATAGATTTTTCGTTTCGTTCACAGGCAAACTTAATCCCACCCAGTCGCTCCCGGGCGAAACATTGTCGCAGTTGCCGGGTAGAAAACTAATGCTTCAACTTCAACAGATCTGCCAGACGTTTCCGCGACAGGCTCTCCATTTTGCTGCGGGACACCGATTCCGTCTTCTGCTCGCGCAGCCACTCCTGTTTGCGCTTTTCGAGATGGCGTACAGATGCTTCGGTGGCCGGATATGCTGGGAAGGTGACCAGAGAGACATCCACCACGTGCGAGAAGCGCAGAATCGTCCGCTCGTCCAGATCCAAGCCGTTCCGTGCATCGGCATACTGCCACACGTCCTCCTTCACGCCGAAGCGGAACGAACATTTCGATACGTCGCCACGCCGCACCAACTCCAGCATATCGTTGCCCACGGTCGTATGTGGCGCCTCGAACGCGAAACGTAGCCCGACGTCATCAACCTCCAGACGAAGCGTTCCGCTCGTCGTGCGGGCCAGAATCGCATCGTCGCGGTGATTGAAACACATGATCACGTCCTGCATGTCGCACCCATCGAAAGCACCCCGGGCAATTTTCTCGCGGAACCAGCCCATAATCGGTTCGCTCCAGCACTCGAATTTCGCGGCATAACCGACGATCGCCCGACTTGCCGCGCCCGTATCCCGGCTTTCGATGTGCAGGTCGCCCACGAGGCTCCGGATTTCAAGGCCATCAGCCGGCGTTGTCCTCTTCTCCATATATCGCATGTTTGATTGTCTGCATGTTCATCTGCACGAAATAGGTATCGCCTCCTTCATAGGCGTTCATGTCCTCCAGAGCGCGGATCTCGTTGGCCGATATCGCTCCGACGATGTTCATGTTCTTGTAGTATTCCGAACGGGTCTTGGCGTCGCCGCGTAACAGCCCGTTCAAGCCAAAGAGGAAGTAATATTCGCCGAACTCCTCTTCGCGCAGCAATTTGCGGTTAAACTCCTCCTCGATACGAACCAGGTACGGCATCAGACAGTATTGCACGAACTCCATGCCCTGATGCTCGATGTTGTTGTTCGTGGCCCGTTCGAGGTCGGCAATCATGTGGGGCGGAATACCGTAGATGGTGGCTATCTCCGTCTTCTGGAACTTGCGCGTGGCGATGAACTGTGCATCCTCCGGCGGAATCGAAATACGTTCGTAGGTCATGCCGCCCTCCAACAGCAGTGGTACGTGGGCATTGTGCAGCCCGACCGACTGGGCCAACAGGTCCTTTTTGAGACGCTGGTAGGCCTCGGGCTTGAGCGTCGAGGGATACTTGAAGACGCCCGACATGTTGCCGCCCTGATCGAAAAAGCGTTTACCGTAGAGTTGTGCCGAGACGGAGAGTTGAAGGTTGTCGCGATGCACGGCTATCGGACTTTTACCCTTATAGCCGTTGGTCGAAAGCCCACGCAGGTGAATCATATCGTCGTTCGGAAGCAGTTCTCCCGTGTCGAGCCGGTAGAAGAGTTCGTCGTTGTCGGTGAGCAACGGTTCGACACGCGCCGGATGCAGGAACAGCAGCCGCTCCGGACGATATTGACGGTCGCGGAAGATGCGGACGTAGCCGTTGCCCCACAGCGCACACGATATCATCAGATGGTGCATCAGATCAAAACGTGTGGCGTGGCTGCTGGGAACCTGTACCAGCCGGTGGCATGGATGTCCGTACTGTCGTTCGCGGCCGCGTTCCGTGCGCCGGTAAAGGTGGAGCGGCAATGTCCCTACCGTCTCGGAGAGAATACGCACGCAGGCCCATACGGCCGTAATGTTCAACGCACCCTCCTCGGTGATATACACTTCACGGGTGGCATCGGTGACCGTATCTGCCGAAATGACCTTGTTCACGGCGGCCTCGAACTCGGCCGATGAGATGTCACGCCGCTCTTTGCGTCGCCAGAAAGAAAACCGCTTCATCGAATCTGCTTTGCAGCAAACTTAATGAAACAGCTAGTATTATTATTGAGACATCGCCTCAATAGTACACACAACTATTTAGACGAAGAGCCTCTATTCAACAATAAATTCAATAATTAAATAGTATCGCAAAGTTTGAGTAATCATCTAAATTTCATATTTTTGTTTGCAATAACAAACCAAGGAGTGACAGCAAGATTATTATATAATCTGGGAGATTATGTACGCAAGTACTTCTTTACTGATGAGAAAAAGGGCGAATACGTTTATCCAATTATCGATAGCTCTTTTATAAATCAATATTGCCATTATGCAGGCTTGGAAAAGTCAAACTTTCTCTTGTCCCTAGGTCATGATAAGGCCGTATTTCTAACAGATGACTCGCCTATCGAGGTCGTGCTGGGTATTATTGCCATTCAATTATACGCGGCATCAAAGATGGAGAATGCAGATGGTTTTACTGCGGCTAATTACAGGCAACGAATATGTGAATGCCTCGGTATAGATACTTCGGATTGGCAAAATTGGGTAAAGGACAACCAAGACTACGTTTGGTCCCGCTACTATGCCTGGTGCGAGGACGAATCGTTTCTTATAGACAATCCCTGCCGTTCCCGGGAGGGAAAAGATCGATATGTCCAATATCCCAAGGTCCATTCTGCCCAAGTATTAAATAGAGAGGATCTGAAAAGATTTGCCGCTGAATTCATTGCAAAAGGGATTGTTCCCAATGAGGATTTATCTCAGGATGAGCTATGGAACATCCTTGGCTTTCCCTCAAATAACCTGACTAATCGAGCCAGACGAATTATAGAATCGTCCTGGGGATCAGCGAAAAAGCAGATCTTTCAATATTATCTCTCCTGGGATGGAGAGTATAGTGATGCTCGAAAAGCGACAAAACGGGCCGAGAAATCATCATGCATATTAAGACTCAGCCAGGAAGAAGATGAATGGATTCTGGACATATGCAATGAAATCCAACGAGTAAAACAGATCCCTCTTTTCCCTCTTACGAACATTCTCAACGAGCTAAAGCCATATTATACATTCAAACGCCCTAACACAATCCTATTTGAAAAGGATCCCTTGTATGAGGATTATACAGAAACAAGATATCTCAATGAAAATGACGAAGGCATAGCTTTATTTGTCAACACGTCAAAAGGATTTCATGAACAGGATGTTATCCAACGTTTTGGGATGAATGCCTTAGTGAAGCTGAATCCAAAGAGATATCCTCAATTCTATACGATCGAAAAGCGACCATACCGATTATACGGAGGCTTAAGAATCTCCCGAGATATGCCCAATTATCTATTAGACGCTCCTCCAATTCTTGACTTAGACAAAGATTTACGTTTTTATATCGATGATAAGCCGTATCAAGGTTTGTCTGGTTACAATCGACTACCTCTTGGAATAGGAGTGCATAAGATCAAAATACCTGGATACAAAAGCATCGGGATTCATATAGTCGACCACGATATAAAGGACTTTGCTCCTTGGAATGACAATCCCAGGTGGTTAGTTGATAATAAAAAAGCAAGAGTGTGGGACGTCGACTTCCAACAGGGACAGATTGTCGGACTCGACTATCATGCTTATAGTTCGAACGGAACCGCCTCCTCAACCGGATCGGTTTTATATCGATGGTGCAAAGCACAGCAATCCAATAAAGCCATTCAGACAGGCGAGCCCAATGTCGCAATTAGAATGTTGAATATTCAGAAATAATATATGAATTCCTTAGATTATACGACTATAAAAGTAGTGGGAGTCGTTGAACCTCACACAAACGGAATACATGCTTATCTCCGAGTAATCGGATATATCGATCCAGATGCTGGATGGAAATTCAAACGTCTTTATCCCGATGAGATAAAAGAAAAATTCCCTACCCGCGGGCTTATTTTCATGCCCAATTTTCTTAAGAGGTATAGGAATTTATGCGGACAATGCATCTACACTGGCATACAAGTATCTAATAATGAGGGGAATGATCAATTTATATGGGATCGAGATGCTGGTCTTCCGGCAGAATATGGAGTCGTTGTTTGCGAAGAAAAACTTCGACATAAGGACCCAGAAGGAATCTATGAAACTTTGTCGGGCTATCAGGATACTACCTATTTTCACGACGGGCCATTTTTATATCGATATACACCCAAAACCGGACAGCCATACTATTACATCGAACAATGGGATCTAAACAATATTTTAAGCATCAACCAAGATAGAATTATTTGCTACGACAGGGACCGATCCAGGTATGTCATCATGAATGACAACATTGCTGGAACGGCTACTTATCTCGACATAATGCCAGATGAGCAACTGAAGGAATGGTTCGTTGAAACCTATGTAACAAAAGCATGGGGTTCCATCTTGCAGAACGAGGATAGGGACAAATTACTATCGGAGATCAAGAATACGATTCCAGCCAAAGGTGTCCCAAATGAGGTTCTGGAGTCTCGTATCACGCGTATATCTTTGATGTTTGGAAACTTTCTCCTGAATGCCCGGCAAATTCAGGCATTAGCAGAGAATCCATTATTCAAAGAGTGTATCGATCGTTCCGTTGCAAAATACAGCGAGCAATTGATTACTAATCTACAAAGCCAATACAAACGAGAATACCAGTCTTTACAAAGTGAGCAAAAAGAGCGCGTGGCTCAACTTGAGCGCGAGGTGAACACCGCAACTGCAAAGGCCCAGGCACAAAAAGAAAAGTTGGAGGAAGAGCAGAATCAATATCAAGCTGCAATTAAGCAACAATTGGCCCATATCGCATCAAACAAAAAAAAGATTGAAACTCAGGAAAACTCGCTACAAAAAATAACAAACGAGAAAGATCGGATTCTCAAGGATTGCGATGTGCTGCGTGATATCATTGTATCATTGACCTCGAACCACACTCATCTTGCAGAGAATGGTGAATTACTGACCGTACATAACGAATCACAACCAATTCAGAACAAAGAGGAGCTGGAGAGCAGATTGAGAAATGGATTAAGAAACAATAATAGGAGACTCAGCCTCTCGAACCACTTGATTTCGCTATTGGCATATAACCATGTTTTGTTAATACCGGATCATCGAATTGTCAATGCAATTATCCAGGCTACCGGTAATTGTTGTTATATGCTTGAAGATGTCACTCCAAAGTGGCAATCGTTTGAATATGTATGGGCAAATGGGTTGAAGAGAATCGTAGAGCACAGTTGGGAGACGCCCGATGAGATGCATTATTATGTTCTGCGTAATATAAATATATCTTATTTACCCTGCTATCTTCAGCCTGTCGTAGATATGATTCTAAAACTGCGAAGTGTATTCCCTGGCTCCACCCTTGCATTCCCAGGAAACCTTAGGATCATCCTGGTTCCTACAGAGGATGCTGGATTGCCATTGGCTACGCAATGCATCCGCTATTTTGGATGTTTGCCAAAAACCGACACCTTCGTTATAGCTGAAGATGAGGAGTATCGAATTGTTGAAAAAATCGATACAGAAGGATATTTGACGCCCGGCCTATTGAACAGCCTGCTTACACAAGTAGAGAGACCGGATCCGGAGGCATATAAATCATATGTCACAGAGGATGAATAAAGATATCGAAAAGGTTCAACACCTGTTGTTCTTATGGATGTGTCATTATGACAAGATCAATTATGACACTATTAAACGCTATTGTGAGTATCTAAACATACAGTTTAATCTACAAATTACAGAACACCCTGCATGGACCTTGTTTTTGCCCTTATTCTATGCGGGCAATGTGGATTATTGCGGCAGTAAGTCGTTTAAGGTGACGGAACCGATGATGATCTCACACAAAAGGAGGCACCTCTTCATAAACAAGCAACCATCCATAGATGGATGCGAAAAGTTGCGTCCCGCCATTTATCGCAGTGAGGGCCCTCAGAATTGTGAATTAAAGCAGTATACTTTTAACGGAAAAGAGATTTTGAAACATTTTCCGAGTGTGGACTCAATCATCTCAGCATTCGAGTTATCACCGAAAAATGATTTCTCAGATCTCACCTTTGATAATGCCCCCGACCAGATTGGTATTGCCTACACCGCATCTAAACGCTATTACTTCGTATGTGAAAATCGAAAAGTTGTGGAAATCCCCAATTGGTCAATCAATCCGGATTCGGTCAATGTCGCCTACCAATATAGCCGGGTCGTGGGAAAGAAATCAAACGGCAATTACGACGTCGAGCAAAGGAAACTGAGCGTGAATTCTTTCCGGTTCCCAATCATGTTATACCGAGTTTTGATGGTTGCTTCCATGTTGGAAGGCCAATGCCCCTATAAAGAATCGGGTAATTATATTTTCCCGGGCATTTCAAAATCCATAGTCAAGGAACTCGATCGTATCATGTGTAAATCCATTCGTTATGAATAATCCCATACAAATCTATAATGAACTGAGAGAAACATATCTCAAGTATATCAGTAGCGGCATCCCGTTTTTCAATGAGTATTACAACGAAGAACGCAATAGTCTGATCAGCGAACAAGGAGCCATATGCCAACCTCCCATTATCGAGATCGTTCCCAGATACAAGGAATATGCTTCGCTGGAAGACTTCTGCAAAAATGAAGGGGTAAACAGCGAGCTGGCTGATTTTGTGCAATGTGGATTGTTCTTTAATGACAAAGCCGAAAAGCGGCGATTGTATCTACATCAATACAATGCTCTCAAAGAAGCCGCTATCAACCGGAAGAATATTGTCGTAACAACAGGAACTGGATCCGGTAAGACAGAATGCTTCCTACTGCCTATTTTTGCCGATCTCATATCAGAGTCACGCACATGGGACAAAACAAATCGACCACGAGCCATGCGCACCATGATTCTTTATCCGCTGAATGCATTGGCGGAGGATCAAATGATCCGACTTCGCAAAGCTCTTAATGGACAAGGGAAAGGACGGGCTTTGGATTGGTTAGACCGTTGTCGCGGAGGAAATAGATTTTTCTTCGGGCGTTACACTGGCAGCACCCCTGTCAGTGGTCGTGGAGATATTGCCCAAGAGAACATCCGGAAAGAACGCAAGCAGTTAAATGAGGATTGGAAGGCAGCTCAAGAATCTGCCAAACAAACAGGTAATAGCGAATTGCTCTACCATGTTCCGTGCATGAATCCGGATAGTGCTGAGATGTGGGATCGCCTTTCCATGCAACAAAATGCTCCCGACATCTTAATTACCAATTACAGCATGCTCAATGTCATGCTGATGAGAGATATTGAAGCGCCCATATTCGAAGAGACCAAGAAGTGGCTTAAGGAGGATCCTTCTCATGTCTTCCACCTGGTCATTGATGAATTGCACACCTATCGAGGAACAGCCGGGACAGAAGTTGCGTATCTGATTCGTATCTTGCTGGATAGACTGGGGTTAACTCCCGACTCTCCGCAAGTTCAGTTTCTCGCTTCGAGTGCGTCGATGGGAGAAAATGAGCAGACCAAAGATTTTCTATGCGAATTTTTTGGTGTCTCGAAAGATGCGTACACTAATAAATTCTGCCTTCTCTCCAACGAGCCCGAACCTGCTGCAAGTCAGCCCCAAGATAAACTTCCGATAGAGGCCTTCGTAGATTATGCGAATTCTTCAATCCCAGAGAAGAAACGCACCGAACAGTTGTTTGCGTCATTGGACTGCAGCGATTATATCGATATTACGCGAAAATACCATCTCGTCGAATGGCTGAAATTTGCAATGACAGACCCCGAAGGACGAATTATCGCGCAAAATGTTATTAGTATTGCAGCCAAAATGGGCATCAAAGGTGATCAGGCCCTACCTTTTATTTCGTCCTTCTTAAAAATCATATGCCGAAGCAAGGAAGACGGGAACTTTGTCCTACCACTTCGAGCTCATTTCTTTTTCCGCTCTGTCAACGGTTTATGGGCATGCTCCAATCCCGCTTGTTCTGAGGTCAAAAAAGAGTACCAATTTGATGGACGAACCTTGGGACGTTTTTATCGCTCTCCCCGTACCGTTTGCAGCTGCGGGCATGCCGTCCTCGAGTTGATCATCTGTGAAAGTTGTGGTGAGGCCTTCTTGGGTGGGTATATTCGACAAAAAGACAATCGAACATTCTTGCTTTCGGTGGATAGACCTATCGGTCAAACATTTTACCCATATGCTGTTCTATGGCAGGGCTCCATGGATGACAGTGATGCGACCGACAAAGGATGGGTTCGTGTCAATTTTGATTCGGTCACGGGAATTATCAAGCTGGATCGCTATGGAACCTATTGGTTGCATCGCCAGGAAAAAGAAGCGGACCTGCAACTACCGAATCAATGCCCACAATGCGGAGTGGCATACCGTGTAAATGAAGAAAGGAAATTGACTCCACTAAAGCCACATCGGACCGGACTTCAAAAGGTAAATCAGGTTCTTGCCGATTCATTGATCCGTTCGATGAAGAATGCGCATGAGAACAACACAAAAGTGGTGCTGTTTTCCGATAGTCGACAGTCTGCCGCCAAGCTATCGGCAGGCATTGAATTGGATCATTATCGAGATGCGGTGAGATGGCTGATGCTGAAGGCTCTTAAAGGAGACTCCGAAGTCATTAATTTCTTAAAAAAATTTCAGTTCGGCAACATATCTTCCAGAGAAGACAGCGATATGTTGACGAGACTTTATAACAAAGGAACGTATATTGAGCTCATTGATCTGATTCGGACCAAAGACAAAGGTTGGCTAAAATCTGAAGAAAAAGCTCGCCTCGATACGATATATGCATCTATCGAAGATGTCAACCTGGAGAATATTACCGCTGATGTATTTAAGGGTCTATTAAATATCGGAATGAATCCGGCTGGACCAAGGCCATCCTTAACTCAAAATCCACTATTAAACAACACTCCGTGGTGGAGTCTTTTTGATTTTAGAGTTGGTACTGCAAAGAGAGATCTGGGCGATTACGATCAAGTATATCTTAACAAGATTCGTAAAAAAAATAGCGAGGAGCAAATAATAAGTCTTTTTGCCCACAAAAAGAAGTCATTCGAGACCTTAAAATTGGGATACGCAACCTGTGTAGGAACAGAAAAACTAGACTCTCGGATGAGAGAGTTGTTAGATTCAATTATCCGCATTCTTGGCGAAAAAAGAAGAGTGGCTGGATTTGAATCTAGATATCCAGTTTATGACTCATTCCCTGGAATTGTGCGCAAACTTGTAAAGAGGGTCTATGGATTTACCCGCAAACAAGACACCGATAACAAGTTAGACGAAATCAAACGATTATTAAGGAAGCTGGAGATCATTGCCAACGACAAAGTCGCTTTAACCGGACGCAAGATTGCTTTCCATAAAGCATACGAAGGGATGAAATATTGGCAATGCCCAAAATGTAAGACGATTCATTTGCAGCCGTCTAATGGCATCTGTACCAATTGCCTTGGCAACCTATCTCAACCTAAAACGATACAAAAAAGTGATCTGGAGGATGCGTCGGATTATTATGTATCACTTGTAAATTCAACCAACGATATCTATCGCCTACATTGCGAGGAAATGACGGGACAAACCTCTCGCGATGAATCACGGCGACGCCAACGACATTTTCAGGAAATATTTCTTCCGGGGGAGGTGCCGGCCGTTGACGGGATCGATTTGTTGAGCGTTACAACCACGATGGAAGCAGGAGTCGACATCGGCTCACTGTCTGCCGTCATGATGGGTAATGTTCCGCCTCAACGATTCAATTACCAGCAGCGTGTTGGACGTGCCGGCCGTCGCGGGAATCCGTTGTCTATTGCTTTAACCGTAGCTAAAGGATCAAGTCATGATCTGACCCATTATTTTGAGCCGGCACGTATGGTTTCTGCCATACCGAAGGATCCATATCTGGAGGTCCGAATCAAAGAGATTGCAGAGAGAGTGGTATTCAAGGAGGTATTGTATAATGCGCTCAAATCGATTCAAGAGTCCGCCAAACAAGAAAGTGTTCACGGGAATTTCGGAACGGCTTCGGCTTGGAATAAAAACAAAACAATTGTTGATACATGGATCCAGAACCATGAATCTGAGATCGAATCCATCATCCAGATTGTCACGAGATGTACAGATCTCACAAAGGAGGATAAGGATGACATGCTCCAATATATTCAGAAAAAGCTAATTGACCGCATTACCGAGATCGCCAATAGTAGCGAGTATACACAGACACAATTAAGTGAACGTCTGGCGAATGCCGGGATGTTGCCCATGTTCGGATTTCCAACACGGACGCGAAATTTATACCTGCAGTTCCCGGATAAATTACCGGCTACCGATGTCGTGAATCGCGATATGGAGTTAGCGCTCAACTCATTTGCTCCTGGACATGAGATTGTAAAGGACAAAAAGGTATATCGAGCTGTTGGAGTTGCTGATTATGGTAGAAAGGCCAATGTCTTTTTGAAAGCAGATAGCCTCAATATACTGAGGAAGCCACTATTCAGATGCCAAAGTTGCGCCTATTCAACTTTGGAGTTGGATAGTGATACGGCCAATTGCCCGGTCTGCGGCAACCCGATGGAACGTATTGAGGTTTGTTCACCACTGGGGTATTGTGTAGATTACGATGAACCGGTTCACGACTTTAACGGATCCTATGATTGGTATTCACCCAACAGTGAGATTCGATTAGATTGTGAAGCCTCTTTGGAGGAGTGCAATCCTGTTGGAAACCTATACTTGCGCAACAATGTAATTCCCACTCAAGGTCTTGTTCATTTGGTCAATGACAACAATGGTAAACTCTACCATATGGGGCAATACGCTTATTCAAAAACGTCAAAAATGAGCGATACTTGGGTTGCTCGAAGTGCTTATCCACAAACTCGACAAAGTGCGTTGACCCTATTTAACGAAAAAGACTTGGCTTTTGTCGTATCGAAGTCCACGGGAGTCATGACCATTGCACTGAAGACGGTTCCTCGGGATATTTGTCTTAATCCATTGCAAGACAACGCGAACTATTTTGCCATACGGGCTGCATATTATTCCTGGGGATATTTAATTCGCAAGGCAATTGCTTGCTATCTTGACATAGATACGTCCGAACTCGATATCGGATATCATATATCCATCAAAACCGGAAACCCGGAGGTATTTATTGTCGAAAAACTGGAAAATGGTTCGGGATATTGCAACTATTTAAGCGGGCGCAAATATGCACAAGTTCCGACCGAAGCTCTATTGCAACCTCTATTGAAGGGTGGAGCGATTTATGACACGTTATGTACTCCGGACCATATGCGAAACTGCATCTCATCTTGCTATGATTGCATCCGAGACTATTCCAACCAACAATATCACATGATATTGGATTGGCGTCTTGGCCTTGATTTGTCAAGAATGGCAGCAGACAAAGCGCTCTTTGTCAATTTCGATGTCGAATATTGGAAGGACTTCATGGATAATAATCTCGACAGTCTACTAAAGAAAAAGAAACTACACAGTCAGATTAAATTTGGTCATTACTTTGCTGTCAATGATTCAGGCGTAATCAAGGGAATCATCGTACATCCATTTTGGTCGGATGACTATATTACCAACGTTTTACAACAATGCAATAACGCGGGAATTGATAAGATCTCAATCTTTGAACTGACCAGAACGATGAACTAAAACAAGAGGTTCCGCAAAAATCGGCGGCCGTTAGCGGTTTTCCGATTTAATTTCCTATTTTTGTAGATGGTTCCGTGCCGATCCGCGGAACTAACATATTACGAACGTTTCGTTACGTTTTCTTTCGCATTCAAACTTCGCAACTTTGATCTCTCGAAAGAAATGTGACAGGACGCTCCGTGAACGTATATATTGCATCGGTGTGCTATTGGCGCGCTATGTGCAATATGCGTTTCGCGTGGGCTGTCCGTGTTGCTTATTTCGAGAGGGGCAGCGAAGGCCTGAATGCGTGGTAAGTCAATGCGGCAACCCACGTTTTTTATGGACTTCAGATACGACTACACGGGAAACCTCTCCCTGCTCGACAAACCCACCGTCGCCTTCTTCGCCTCGCGCGTCGTCTCGCCGGCCGTCGAGGAGCAGGCCTTGCGCTGGGCCGAGGCGTGTTGCGCAACCGACCGCGTCGTAATCAGCGGCTTCCAGTCACCGCTCGAAAAATCCGTCTTTGAACTCCTGCTGAAAGCTCGTCATCCTGTGATCTGGGCCCTGGGGCGAGCCCTCTACCGCCGTTATCCGCACGCCGTCGAAGAGGCGCTGACCGAGCAGCGCATCCTGATCTTTGCCGTCCGCAATGCCCATCGCACCGGTTGGCAGACAGCCCAAACCCGCAACTACGCGATAGCATCGATGGCCGAAGAGAGCGTCTATGCCGTCAACGAGCAGGGCCGCACGAGTTCGCTCGGAGTGCTTTATGGTCTGGAGGTCGGCACGAAGCCCGTGCGTCTTATCTCATCGCCTGCATCATGCGGTTCAGCACCCGCCGGAACGAACTGAACTCCGAATAGCGGCGACGGCCGGTGAGGGTAATGTGAAAATCCTCGAGGCGTTCGTAAGCCTCCAACTGCGTCGGATAGAGGTCGCGCATGCGGAGGTAGAGTTCCGCGAAGCCCTCGAACGAGAGGAAATGCCGCATTTCGGGTGTGAGCGGCGTCAGGGCCGATAGTTGCTTCTCGATGCGTTCGCGTTCGGCCGTAATGACCGGAGAATGATAACGCCGGTACTGTTTTCGATTCATCTTTCTGTTCATCGTCGTATCGTTTCAGAGAGTCAATAATCCACGGTTTTCGTATGGGTTTCGTTCATCGCTCGCCTGTGCCGTCATCCACTCGCCGAGAGCCATGATTGAGGCGACTATGCCGTCGATTTTCTGCGTCGAGCGCTCCTTGTCGGGCTTAATGTTTCCGGCCGGGTCGCTCTTGACGACCGTCGAGGCGAGCATCCACCGCAGCACGGGGTTGCCGAAGTGTTCGATGCGGCCCGTGAGCACCAGTTTCTCGAACTCGCGCGTCGGTGCCGACATCGAGCCGTAACCCTGACCGAATGGATTGCAGACCATCCCCTCGTTCTGGAGGTCGATAATCGTCTGCGAAGCATTCCAGCGGTCGTAGGCCGACGAGCGCAGGTCATAGTCGGCCGTCCGGCGGAGGATGTCGGCCTTGACGAAATCGTAGTCGATGACGTTACCCGGCGTAACGGTGACGTATCCATCGGCAACCCAGCGGTCGTAGTTGATATTCTCGCGACGGATCTTTTCGAGCATCTTCTCCTCGGGTATCCAGAAGTACGGCACGAGTTGAAAACGGTCGTTTTCGTGAAACAGAAGCACATAGGCCGTGATGTCGGAGACGTTCGAGAGGTCGAGCCCGCCCCAGCAGGTGCAGCCGCGCAGTTCGTCGGGCGAAATCGTACCGACACATTTCTGCCATACGTCGTCGAGAATCCACGTCCGCTCGGCATCGACCCACAGATTGAGGTTCTTCGTCATCACGTTGCGCACGGCCTCGGGACGGTTGCGGGCGTCGCGCACCTGGTCGGCGAGGTAGTCGGCCGAGAGCGAGACGCCGAGGTTGGGGTTTGACTTGATCCACATGCGCGGGTCATCCCACTCCTCATTCGCGTCGAGCGTATATATGATGCCGAACAGCGTATCGTCCTCGTTCACCTCACGCAGTACTTTAATCACGTTCTCGCGGTAGGCATAGCAGGCGCCCGACTTGTTGAATCCGGCTGTGGTGATGATGAACATCAGCGGCTGGCGACGCGCACCGAAGGCTGACTTGATGACGTCGAACATTCCGCTGTCGCGGTGAGCATGGAACTCGTCGATGATGCCGCACGAGGGATTCAGACCGTCGTGCGTGCCGTAGTCCGACGACAAGGGCTTCATCATGCCGCCGCGCGCCTCATAAACGATAGAGTTGCGGAACGGCGTAAGGTAGTGCTTGAGGTCGGTAGCACGGACGATCTCGACGGCATCTGCGAAGCAGATCTTCGCCTGGTCCTTGACCGTGGCGGCCGAGTAAACCTCGGGGCGCGACTCGCCGTCGGCGAAGAGCATGTAGAGCCCCACGCCGGCCGAGAGTGCCGTCTTGCCGTTCTTGCGTGCAATTTCAATGTAGGCATAGCGGAAACGGCGTGTGCCGTCGGCATTCTTCCAGCCGAAGATATTCCACAATACGAAGTGCTGCCACGGTTCGAGCCGGAAGCGGCGACCGGCCCACTCGCCCTTGGTGTGCTTGAGGCGCTCGATAAAACCGATGGCGCGCAGCGCCGCCCGGCGGTCAAAGTGCCAGCCGCGTTCGAGTGCGCGGTCCAGATCGGCATAGTAGCGGCGCACGGCAAAACGGACGTATTCGCAAACCAGTATACGGCCGTCGCGCACCTGCTCGGCATAAATCTCGGCGGGATATTTTTTCGTTGTTGTCATACTATTCCATCTCTTCAAACTCCGCGAAGTCATCTTTCGGAGCATCATCGGTAAGCAGGGCCGCAACACGGTGGCGGCTTGCGGGCGTCAGTCCGAACTCCGCCGCCAGCGAACGGGCGTTCGCGAGCGCGCCCTCGGCAATACGCCGCTTGGGATTGGCTACCGTTGCCGGGCCACTGCGCGTAATAACCTCCACGGTCGCGCCTTCGCTTTCGACGGCACGCATCATGTCATGGTAAAGCCCCATCTCGCGGGCGTATGCCACGACCAGATCTACGCCCACGACCTCCAGAAGCCGTTTGTGGATAAGTTCCGCCGCCACGATTTCGAAAACCTTGCGGGCCGTACCTTTCAAGCCGGAGCGCGGTACGGTAACGACATTCGTGGCCGGAGGCTTTGCTCCGTCCGTCATGCGGCACGGCTGGTCGGTACCGCGCAGCGTCTTCAGTGCATCGGGTATCTTTCTGCGTCCTTTCATCTCATCGGCATGTTTTTTATTGTCATAACTTGCCGGTATCGGCAAGAATCGTTATATTTGGGTCGAAAATCGGCCTTCTAACTTGCCGATACGACGTTCGGTTATGGAGTACATTTCAGTCGCGGCATTCGCTGCAAAGCACGGCATCGCGGAGCGCACCGCCCGCAACTACTGCGCCTCGGGAAAGATCGAGGGAGCCTTTTTGACGGGCAAGACCTGGAACATCCCGGCGGATGCCGCATTGCCCAGTCGCATGCCGCGAGCCGGACACGTCATGCCGCTGCTGGAGGTGCTGCGCGAGCAGAAGGCGATGCGTCTCAAGGGCGGCATCTACCACCGCACGCAGATTGACCTTACCTATAACTCAAACCACATCGAGGGCAGCCGGCTGACCCACGACCAAACACGTCATATCTTTGAAACCGACACGGTGGGCGTCGAAGGTGAGACGCTGCGGGTGGACGATATCCTCGAAACAACGAACCACTTCCGCTGCATCGACACGATCATCGACCGGGCCACGGAGCCGCTCACCGAGGCTTTCATCAAGGAACTGCATGCACAACTCAAGTCCGGCACGTCGGACAGCCGCAAGGAGTGGTTCGCCGTAGGCGACTACAAGCGTCTGCCTAACGAGGTGGGCGGCATGGAGACTACACCTCCCGAAGAGGTACACCGCGAGATGAAGCGTCTTCTTGCGGAGTACAACGCCCGGCGGCACAAGACGCTCGACGACATCCTCGACCTGCACCAGCGTTTCGAATGCATCCACCCGTTTCAGGACGGCAACGGCCGTATCGGACGCCTTGTGATGTTCAAGGAGTGTCTGGCAGCCGGCATCGTTCCCTTCATCATCACAGACGACCTCAAGATGTTCTACTACCGCGGTCTGCAACAGTGGCCCGCCGTGCGCGAATATCTGCGCGACACCTGCCTCACGGCGCAGGACAACTACAAGGCCCTGCTCGACTACTTCCGAATTCCGTACTGACCTTTTGCAACCGGTCCGTAATACCGATATTGCCAATTTTGCACGCGTGCGTACGCAATTGGGGCAGCGATTACGTTTTGAAGGGTACGAAGGAATTCCGACCCCTTCCATCGACGGCGCAAGGCCCGGCCCGGGGGCGCTCCGGTTGGTTCGGTCGCCGCAAAAAGCAGGATGATGCTGCGTCGGGAACAGAATCTGGAACCGCGTGTCCCTCAAAATATTGGCATGATTCATTAATTCACTGTACTTTAATCATCCGTCCGATTAAGGTCCGACAAAATCAGATTTCCGACAGCCCGCGACGGCGAGTGATGCAGGAGTTTACGCTGCTGCGCCATCTCGACATAGATGCGCGTGGTTCTGGTATCGGAGTGTCCCATCATGTCCTTGACCGTCTCGATGTCCACGCCCTGCTCGACCATCAGTGCTCCGAAGGTATGCCGCAGCGAGTGCGCCGAGAGTTTCGGATGCACAAGGCCGATGCGGGCCAGTCGCTGTTTCACGATGCGGCCGATGGTCTGCCTGACCAGCCGGTTGTCGCATCCGGGTTTGTGCGAGATGAAGAGCGGTGCGGAGGCATTCCACGGCCGGTCGGCAACGTACTCGGCAAGACGCTCCACGGTGTCGGGATGCAGCACGACGATCTCGTTCTTATCCGTGCGGCCTTTCCGTTGGACGGCCAACACCGGTTCGCCCTCCCGCTCCGCGAAGTCCCCGAGGTCGATGCGTTCCACCTCGCAGGTCCGCAGTCCGTTGAACAACATCAGCGAGAGCATCAGCCGGTCGCGCCGCCCGATGACGGTCGTCGTGTCGATCGACTCCAACAGCCGCCGGGCCTGCTCGGCCGTAAGCGGCAGTTTGCTGTACCCAGACCGACGACGGCTGCTCCGGATTCCTGCGGCGATATGGTCGCAGTAACCGCGACGCTCGCAGAAGCCGTAGAAGAGTTTCACAACGGTAACGAGGCTGTTCACCGTCAGGAGGCTACGCCCTTCGCGTTGCAGGTGCTGCTTGTACTCCACGACGTGCCGCCGTTCGGGCGACCGCGTATCGACCCCAACGGCCGACAGCCAGCGGAACCACAAGGACAGTTTGCGTTCGTAGTCCCGGGCCGTGGAGGGCAGAATGTCGCACTCCGAGATCCATTGGGCGATTATTTCGTTCAAGTTCAGTGTCGTTCGCATCGTTTCTCATGTTTCAAACAATGGGCGTGAGGCGCCATAAAGCCTTTTGACTGATTGCAACCACCGCCGCACGCCCATTCCCACCGTTTTACTTCATAGGCATAGAGTTTTGAGTTTGTCGCTGATGACGCTCTGTGCCGGATTTGCGGTTGTGGCAGACTGCACAGAGCGATTGGAGGTTCTCAAGGTCGAGCGGCGCACCGCCCAGGTTCACGGGACGGATGTGGTCCACGACACGGGCAGGAGTGTAGCGGCCTTGCGCAAGGCAGCGCTCGCAGAGCGGCTGCCGGCGCAGTTGCTCGGCCCGCAGCTTCCGCCACGCCGTCGAATGGTAGAACTCCGTATTGGCATGCCGGCGGCCCATCTGCGGAGCATGTTCCGGCTGCCACGGGCGACGGCATGTCCTTTTCAATGTCGGCATGGTCAGAAGATGATTTCGGGGTTGAGCGGCAGGTCGTGGTCCTCGGTCTCGAAGCCAACGATGCGTACGATGCGGGCATCGGGATAGCGCTCGCGCAGTTCGCGGGCCGAGATGCCGTACCTGGCGAAGTCGGCCGTATAGGCCGCCGGACCGAAGCGTGCCATGTTCCTTCGGAGGTTCTCTATCTCGACCTCCGTCCACTTTTCGATTTCTCCGTTGTGGGTCACATACTTGCGGCGACCGTCTTCCAACAGATGGATGATTCGTTGCAGTTTCATATCTCGTTCTTGTTTCAGTGTCAGCGCAGGCTCTCGCCCCGGAACTCCACGGCCCGGCACAGGCGGGTCAGACGGTCGAATGTCCGCTCGCCGTAGCGACGCAGTAGTTGCTCCTTCGAGAGATTCGTTGCGAGGAACAGCGGCCGCAGGCGACGTTCCGCCGCATTGACGATGCGGTTGAAACCCTCGTAGCGTTCGCCGTAATCGTTGATGAGCGGCTCGACTCCCACCTCGTCAATAATCGGAAAGGGGGTCCGGGTCAGAAAGTCGAGGTTCGAGCAGGTCGGGTCGCATCCGGCCGTACTGGCGGCAAAGAGATAGGGCTTGGTCAGTTCGTCGGCATGTACCGGACAAGCGTGAAATCCCTTCATGGCCAGCAGTACGGGAATCACGCCGGTCAGTATCGTACTCTTGCCGCGTCCGCAGTCACCCCAGAGCAGCAGCCCGCGGCCATCGGTGGCGGTCATCCATCCGATGACGGAAGCGTATTCGGGCAACGGACGGTAACGGACAACCGTGCGATCCACACGCCGAAAGATTTCGCGGAAGAGGGCTTCGCTTCGTTCGCGGTCGCCCCATGAAAGGCTTTCAGCACGGCGGACGACAAGTCGCTTTTCCGCCGAGAGGCGGTCGATGATTGTGGCAAGAGGTTCCATGACGAGGCATTTTGCAGGGTGAATATACGGCATGCGATATGTGGGGAATGAGGTCATTGTCTCACTTGGTGCTGCGGTCGAACTTTTCCAGAAGACGACGGGCATGCTCCTCCGTTGCAGGATGCAACACATCGCCGGAATTTCGGGTACGTGACGGCGTGGAAGTATCGCCCGGCCGCAACGGGAACAGTCCCGCCCAATTGTTGGCAATGCTCCGGTCGATCACCGCTGCGGCAACGGCCGGATCGTCGCCCGAGAGGTCGCGGAGCAGCGCAAGGCACTTGCGGGCGCCCATCTCGCTGCGGTAGCCTTCGCGGCGCGAACGTTTGTACTCCAGCCAGATGCTCATCGGTGCGCGCCATATCTCGTCGAGCGATGCGAGGAACTGCGACAGGTTCTGCCGTATGGGTTCTCTCTTTTCGGCGCAACCTTTTCTCTCTTTCCGCCGGCGCAGCGCTTTTTCTTTTTTGCTTGTTTTTTCTTTTTCCGGAATAATTCTGTCCTGTATGGAGACAGTGGCGGTCGGCGTTGCGGATTGCAACGCTTTGCCGGTCATTCGATGGATTTGCGTGGCAGAAACCGTCGCGTTGTGCTCTGCCGGATGACGCTCAAAGGGATTTAGCCGATAGATGGCACTCCGGCGTCCGCGCTGTCCGCGGACAGAGATAACGCCCCGCTCAACCAGAATACGCCGCATGCGGCAGATGGTCGATTTGTCGAGTTTCGTGCGGTTCTCCAGCACCGAGAACGGAACCGAAAACTCCTCGCGCCAGCCACAACGGTTCGCCGTGAACATCAGGGCATGCCACAGCACGATGGCGTTCGAGGGCAAAGACTCCGTTTCAAGCCAGTCGTAGAAATGTCGTATCTCTGCGAGGTAGTTCATTGCCGGCCGTGTTTGCACAAAAGACGCTCCAGTTCGCTTCGCGAAGGCTCGGCGGGACGGGCCACCAGCCCCATGTGTACGAGCAGGTCTATTTTTGGGATACGGACGCCGCCATTGGCTGCGACCTTGCGGATGCCGTAACGACGGCAGTCGCGGTCGAGTTGCCGCAGCGACTTGCCAAGCAGGTCGGCCGCCTCCTGACGTGTAAGCAGAATCGTTTCGGCCGACTTGTCGTCCATGCCCTTCAACTCCTCAACCCGTTGCTGAAGCGAGAAGATGCAACCCTGCATCTCTTCGATGATTGCGTTCAGTTCCATAGCCATTGTTTTGCGATTTCCAAGGGCAAAGTTCCTGAAACGGATGCAATAAAACTACCCACGTGGATACCCACGCGGGTGAAGTTTATTTGCAACTAACTGTTAATCAGATTGTGTTTTACTATTGCCGCGCAGCCTCCTGCAAGGAGTCGATGAATGCCGTTGTCCGGATTTTGCGATCCTTGACGCTGCGTTTCAAATCGCGCGGCGCACCCAGTTTGATATTGTATAGCCATTCGTGTTGACGCACGACTTCGGTGAACGGAGCATTGCCGAATGCCCCGAATTCGGAGGCGTAGACGAGAAATTCAGCCAGATCAATCGGCTTGCATCCCCAATGCAGCGGGGATCTGCAAACGGGAGAAACGGAGGTGAAGAGTTCGGGGTTGGTCAGCCGTTTGTTGTTTTGCGCGATGCAGGTGCGCAGATTGGACCTGGCCCGTAAAACGAACAGACGCAATAATGTGTTATTTTTTTTTGCTGGAAAAAATATGCTCCAAAATACACAAGGTATCCTGGAGCATGAAGTCGATTGTCCGATATCCGCCGCTGCCGTCAAGCAGGTCAAGAAGTGCGGTCTGAAAGTCCTTGAAGTCCGAGCGAAGTTCTTCATCTGTCAATGTACAGGGAGCGTGCCCCAGTGCCGTCTGCATGAAACGGCATTCCAGCAAAGTGTTCATGGGTTGTTAAAGTTTGGCTGTTGTTATTAAAATGGTGAAATAAGGACTCGAGATAAGATTGATAATCACAAGTTCCGAACGTATTGAAACAATTATTCAAGATATCTCAAATCGGTAATATGTTATCGAATGTTCCACATATTTTGTTTTGCAAGCGTGAGTGCCTAATTCAATAAATATACTAACTTTGTATGTGTATTATGTATGTGTGACTGAACAAACAATGAAAAAAACAAAATCATATACATTCATAGACTTGTTTGCCGGAGCAGGAGGACTTTCCGAGGGCTTCATCAGAGCCGGATATACGCCGATTGCGCATATCGAAATGAACAAGGACGCCTGCAACACACTGAAAACACGATCGGCATTTCATTATCTTCAGAAAAATGGAATGCTTTCGATCTATGAAGATTACCTCAGGCAAAAGAAAGAAGGAACAGACGGGCGAAAACTCTGGACCCAAGTCCCGAAAAGCGTAATCAATACCACGATCTGCGCGACAATAGGAGAAAATACGATTGATGATATTTTCAAGAACGTGGACGAGCTCAAAGGCAAACGCAAGGTGGATATCATCATCGGTGGTCCTCCCTGTCAGGCCTATTCCGTCGCCGGCAGAGCTCGTATGGGCAAGGAGGTCGAGAAGGATCCTCGAAACGAGCTGTACAAATACTACGTTCAATTTATCGAACACTATGATCCCGAGATGTTCGTATTCGAGAACGTATTGGGCCTGTTGACTGCCAAACGGGGAGAACCCTTTGCGGATCTCAAACGACTGGTTGACAAGCTTGGCTATGATATGGACTGCAAGGTTCAGGTTGCATCCCAACACGGAGTTCTGCAAAATCGACAGAGAGTCATTATCGTAGGTTGGAAACGAGCCGTAAAAGGATCGAAAAGCCCGTACCATTATCCTGAACTGCCCGTGGAAGAGAGCCCCTATCAGGTACTGAGAGATCTGTTCTCGGACCTGCCAGCGCGAAAGGCAGGCGAAGGGAAATTCTGTGAAGCCGTTTCATACGTCAAGCCCTTGTCCGAAATGCCGTACCTGGACCGGTCCGGAATACGTGGCGAACTTGATTTTACAACCCAGCATGTAGCCAGGCCGACCAACGAGAACGATCGAAAAATATACATGATAGCTGTCGAAAAGTGGTTGAATGAACACCATCGGTTGAACTATGCACAACTGCCGGCCGAACTGCAGACTCATCGGAACAAGAAAACCTTCCTCAACCGTTTCAATGTTGTCGACCCATACGGGTACAGCCACACGGTAGTAGCACATATCGCCATGGACGGTCATTACTACATCTATCCGACACTGCATCCAACATTGGAAACGGTACGCTCCATTACGGTTCGGGAGGCTGCCCGGCTCCAGTCCTTTCCGGACGATTACTATTTTGAAGGGAGTCGGACATCCGCCTTTAAACAGATCGGCAATGCCGTACCGGTCGTACTTGCCCAAAGAATTGCCGAAGCAATCAAGAAAATGTTATGACAACCATTCAATATCAATATTTTCCTAAAAATCAATTACTGCCGGAAATATTGCGGCATGTTGTTGATATATTTATTGCTCAAGAGCATCTTATCTCGTCCCAAACACATCTTCTCCACAGCAATGATGTCCTGCATATCCTGTCCGAGCCTCTAATGGCATTGGGCTTTAAGGTCGAAGTAAGTAAACGTCGGGAAGATAAAATACGCATTCCCGTCTTGTTTGGCCGGAATGGAGAAATGGAAAAATACTTTGAGGCTGATTGTTATCATCCGATCAATAACATCGTCATGGAAATTGAAGCCGGACGAGCCGTTGTCAATTATCAATTTTTGAAAGACATCTTTCAAGCATGTGTAATGCATGATATAGAACAACTCGTTATTGCTGTTCGAAATGATTATAGAGGTCATGATGATTTTGAAACAGTTATCAATTTTCTGGATACATTATATACCTCCAATCGATTGAATCTTCCATTAAAGGGGATTCTGATAATAGGATACTAAATTGATTTAAGCCATGAATTTCGAGTTTGACAATATTAAAACAGCATCAGCCATTCCGGGAGCCGCAGCGATGATCGAAACGTTTCGAGCCATCGGCTACAGTCTGGAAACGGCAGTTGCCGATATTGTGGACAACTCGATATCGGCATCGGCCAAAAACGTATGGATCAACCGGATCTGGAAAGGAGGAGATTCCATCGTAACAATCAGGGACGATGGACACGGCATGTCCGGAGACGAGATTATTCAGGCCATGCGGCCCGGAGCACAGAACCCGCTGGTAGAACGGTCGGCAACGGATCTGGGACGTTTCGGTCTCGGGCTGAAAACCGCCTCCTTTTCACAATGTCGGACACTGACAGTCATGAGCAAAACCCGGGGACAGTCTCCCGAATTCTGGACATGGAGTCTGGACCACGTTGCTCAATGCGACAGATGGGAACTGGTCCATTGGCTTCCGGAAGGTTTCGAGCATGAACTGGACGACCTCACGTCCGGTACCGTCGTTATCTGGACGGATCCGGACCGGATTATACCGGCCACGACAAAAGCCGAGAACGAGAATGCCAAACGGAAGTTTTCGGAGGCATTCGACAAGGTCAAAAAGCATCTTTCAATGACCTTTCACCGGTTCCTTGAGGCCAATTCCGTAACAATACATTGGTGCGGACATGAAATTGAGCCATGGGATCCTTTCTGCCTGAAAGAAAGCAAGGTACAGGCCATGCCGTCCGAACAGATCGGAGAGCAGGTAACCGTCAAGGGATATATCCTGCCCCACAAGAACAACTTCTCTTCGGAGGCCGCATACAGACAGGCCGAGGGAATCTTCGGATTTTCCGCCCATCAGGGATTCTATGTCTATCGCGGAGACCGCCTGCTGCTGGCTGGAGACTGGCTGGGACTGTTTCGCAAGGAAGAGGCCTACAAACTGGTCCGAATACAGATCAATCTGCCCAACAGCGTGGATTCCGACTGGCAGATAGACATCAGGAAAGCCAAGGCGGCGCCCCCCGTCGGATGCAGACAGCAGCTTGAATCCTATGCCAGACAGGCCTGCAACAAAGGATCCGAGGTTTACAGACACCGCGGGCGAATCCTCAAACAACGGGCCGGACAGGATTTTCAGAGCCTTTGGCTGGAAAAGAAAAAGGACAACAAATGGTCTTTCGTCGTCAACCGGGAACATGCGCTTGTCCGCAACATACGGGAACTCGCCAAAGAAAATCCGGACCAGGCCATTGACATGCTGCTGAAATTCGTGGAGGAATCCATCCCGTCCAAAACCATCTATGTACGGGAGGCCAACGATGACGACAGCCAGAAACAACCCTACTCGGACATGAATCCCGAACTGCTCCGCACGATGATACGGCGAATTTACGAAGGACAACTCGCCCAAGGGCTGACTCCGGGACAGTCGAGACTGGCCCTGAAACAAATGGAACCATTCAACGAATACGAAGACCTGATAGACGAACTGCAATGAATGAACTGAATGAAAAGGCAATCAACATGTGCCAGGCCCTGATCGGATTCAAGCCCGGTGTCAGCGACGAAGAAATAGACACGGCGATTTCCACGGTCACCAGCTTGCCCATGTTTGCCGGGCTGGACAAGATCGAACTGAAGAAAAGCCTGCTGGCCATCTATAACGTAAAGGTGGATACCTACCAGATTCTGGAAGGACGTGACGCCCGTATCCCCTGGCTGAAGGAGTTCAAGGCGGAACGCCGTTCCGAATGGCAGTTCTGGACCCGATACAAGAAATATCTGGCAGAACAGAAGCATTTTGCTCCCGAGGTCATCTCCCAGCTGGACGATCTGACCGACCGTATTCTGGACAAGCTGTTCAATCCGCAGCGCAACGATATCGTCATCAACAAGAAAGGGCTTGTCGTCGGTCAGGTACAGTCCGGCAAGACGGCCAACTATACGGGACTGATCTGCAAGGCTGCCGATGCCGGATTCAACCTGATTATCATTCTGGCCGGTATACACAACAACCTGAGGAGTCAGACACAGAACCGCATTGACGAAGGTTTTCTGGGGTTCGATACGCAGAATACCAGAGCATACGACATGAACAGGACCATTCGAATCGGAGTGGGTCTGATTCCCGGTTTTGACAAGGCCATTGCAAATTCCTATACGACAAGCACCGAACACGGTGATTTCACCAGTCGGGCGGCAAATACGGCCGGATTCAACTTCAACAATCCGCAGCCGATCATTCTCGTCATCAAGAAGAACGCATCCGTACTCAAACGACTCTTCAGCTGGCTGCAAACACAGTCCAGTCACGGAGCCATAACCAACAAGGCCCTGCTGCTTGTTGACGACGAGGCGGACAACGCCTCCATAAATACCAGTCGGGACGGCGATGATCCGACCGCCATAAACAAAAACATATGCAGGATCATCAAGCTGTTCAACCGATCCGCCTACGTCGGTTACACGGCCACACCGTTTGCCAACATCTTCATACCACTCGACAAGGACGACCTTTTCCCGAAGGACTTTATCATCAACCTCCCGGCTCCGGACAACTACATCGGTCCCGAAAAGGTCTTCGGGACTTCGGCAGATCCCGACGGTAACGAAGATCTTCTGCCCATTGTTTTCCCGGTTACGGACAGCGATGCGTTCGTTCCCGCCAGACACAGGAGAGACGACCCGAAACCGACCGTGGATGATATTCCGGAGTCGTTGAGAACCGCCATCAAGTGCTTCATCGTTACATGTGCCATACGCATTGCCCGCGGCCAGGAAAACAAGCACAACTCCATGCTGATTCACGTATCGCGTTTTCAGGCGTGGCAGAATCACCTCAAGGAGATCATCGACCGCCTGTTCAAATACTACAAGAGCGAAATAGAGGCGGATGATCCAACCATGCTGGAAGAACTCCGGCAGATTTTCGAGGAAGATACCCCGACCTACCGTTCGTATTGTACCATTACGCGGGAAATCATGGACTCCCCCGTGCTGTCCCGGGTCGACAACCAGATGAGGCTTCATACGTGGAAAGAGATTAAACCACTGCTGTATCGAGCGGTACAGAAGATTGAAGTCAAGTCCATCAACGGAACATCCGGAGACAACCTGACCTATTACGAGAACGAAAGGAACGGCATATCGGTCATTGCCATCGGAGGAGACAAGCTGTCTCGAGGGCTTACGCTCGAGGGTCTGTCCGTAAGCTACTTCCTGCGCGCATCGAAGATGTACGACACGCTGATGCAGATGGGACGATGGTTCGGCTATCGCCCCGGCTATGTGGATCTTTGCCGGCTTTTCACCAGCAACGAGCTGAACGAATGGTACCGCCACATAACGCTTGCCAGCGACGAGCTCCGGGAAGAGTTCAGATACCTGGCGGAATCCGGAGGCACGCCGGAGAACTATGCCCTGAAGGTTCGCACGCATCCCGGACAGCTGCAGATCACGTCCGTATCCAAAATGCGCCACACGAAAAACATTCAGGTTTCGTGGGCCGGTCGTCTGGTAGAGACCTACCAGCTGCTCCGGGATCCAGTCTCCAAACGTAACAATCTGAAGGCAACAGACAGTCTGCTTTCGGAGCTCGGAGCTCCCGTCATGATCAAGAGCGACTGTCTGTGGACCGGCATATCTTCTGACACCGTCTGCGACTACCTGTCCCGGTTCCAGCTGCCCGAATCACTGACCAAGGTCAACCTTGACCTCATATGCGACTATGTCAGGGATCTGAACGAAGTCGGAGAACTCGTTTCCTGGGACATTGCACTGATGAGCAAGAATATCGACAAGGACACATGCGTTCACACCTTCTCGAACGGCGTACGGGTCGGTTGCTTCGTCCGCAGGCAGGCGGAAGATGCACAAAATGCCGGAACCTACTATATCCGCAAGAACCACATCGTCGGTAATCCGACCGACGAATTCATCGACCTTCCCGCCGACATGCTGTCAAAGGCTCTTGACAAGACAAAAAAACGAAAATCTCAGGCCGGTGAAGAGTGGAAACACGAATATCCCTCACCACAGCTCGTCAGACAGGAGTTCCGGTCCAAACAGACACCCCTGCTCATGATTTACCCGTTGAATCCGAAATCTTCCAACATGCCTGGAGTAAAGGACGCGGTCTCCTATACGAAAGACGATGAACCGTTCATCGGATTCGCCATCGCATTCCCGCACAGCGATACCGACAAAGCCGTCTCCTATGTCGCCAATCAGGTAGCAGACTTTGCGGTTACGGAGGAGGACTTCGACAGCACCAACGACAACACCTATGATGAACAGTAATTCAATAACCGACATATGGAACAATCTGGCCTCGGCAAAGGAAGCCGGATTCACCAAACGCAGGATTCCGGTTGAGTCTCCCTTGTACGTATACGGGACATACCGATATCCGGACAACCTGTACGGCATCGCTTTCTCATATGACAGCAGCCGGAACATTCCGGCAGACCGGTTCAAAAGTCTGAAGGAACTTGAGATCCAGCAAATGCCGGATACAAGTTTCGAGCGCAGAAATCTGCTGCAGATTCAGCTGCGTCACACGGACTGCCTCGGTGTATTTGCCACATTGTGCACGGACCTGACGGAAGCCGTAACCCGGACATCAACCGAAGAGGCCGCCATCCGCGTCGTAATGAATCAGCTCGAGATGTGGAGAACCCTTTTTGACCGTGGTCTTGCGGCAGGACTCACTCCGTCCGAACAGCAGGGACTGTATGGCGAACTTCATCTGCTGGCCCGCATGCTGCGCCGAAACACCGGGTCCAAAGCGGCAATCATCGGCTACTGGGTCGGTTGCGACAAGGCCATGAGAGACTTTCAGGGCAGGGACTGGGCCATTGAGGTAAAGACTACATCAACCAACAGTTCGGACCGTCTTACGATAAACGGTGAGCGTCAGCTGGACGATTCTCTGCTTGACAGACTGTTTCTGTATCACCTTTCCGTGGAGGTATCCCGAAAAAACGGGCAGACTCTGAACCGGGGAGTCGAGGATCTGCGAAAAATGCTGTCGGACGATGTTTCCGTCCTTCGTCAGTTCAACACCAGTCTGACCCATGCGGGATATTTCGACGGACATGCACCGCTCTACCAGGATCGCTGCTACAAGGACCGCGGGGAACAAGTCTATCGCATATCGGGGAATTTCCCCCGTATCGTGGAACAGGACCTGCGCAACGGGGTCTCCAATGTTACATATGTCATCAACACGTCCGCCTGCGAAGGATACCAGGTAAGTGACACGGAACTCTTCAAACAGACAATCGACCATGAAGGAGATTGACAAATTCTATCAGTCCCTGATGCAGGACGTTGTCGCCATGCAGTCGGGTGACGAGGACGGCAACACCCAGGAACAGATATTTACCCGAATCTGTCTGGACATGCTGTCCGATGCAGCCGAAACGGAAAACGTATCGGTTGCCTACGATGAACGAGATCTGAAGAAAAAGGGACAGCACAAAATCAACGGATATGCGATTTCGGACAACTACGAGACCGTGGATCTGTTCATCACCCTTTATGCCAACACCACGGAGATCCGTACGATTCTCAAGAGCGAAATTGATACGGCTTCAAGGATGATTACGAACTTTTTCCGCCGGGCCGTATACAACGACTACGTCAACGAGATTGCCGAGTCCTCCGAGATCTTCGAATTCGCCAATACGCTGGCCAACTACGCCGAATTGCGCAACAATCTGATTCGTGTAAACGCCTTCATCCTGACAAACGGCACATACAAGGGCGAACTGCCGGCCAGTCAAACCATCTGCGGATACAACATCTACTACAAGGTCATAGACATCGAATACCTGTACAAGATCTCCGAACAGGCCGGTGTTCCCATCGAACTGGATTTCGAAGACCTGAACGGTCTCCGGTACGACATACCCTGCCTTGCCGCCAACCTGAACAATCCCGAATACGAAGCCTATGTAGCCATAATCCCGGGAGAATGTCTTGCCCAGTTGTATGACTGCTACGGAGCCAGACTGCTGGAACAGAACGTACGGTCGTTTCTTCAGTTCACCGGAAAGATCAACAAGGGCATACGGGAAACCATCAAGAACGAACCGCACATGTTCCTGGCCTACAACAACGGCATTGCGGCAACCGCCGACCACGTCGAGCTGGATGAAACGGGACACTTCATCAGACATATCAGCAATCTTCAGATTGTGAACGGAGGACAAACGACCGCCTCCATCTTTTACACGAAGAAAAAGGACAAGGCGGATATCTCCAGCATTCTGGTTCAGGTGAAGCTGTCCGTCATTAAGGTCAAGGATCAATACGCGGACATAGTTTCACGAATATCACGTTATGCCAATACCCAGAACAAGGTCAACGATGCCGACTTCTCGGCCAACAATCCGGCCCTTGTAGAAATCGAGCGAATTTCGAGATACGTATTTGCCCCGGCGACTCCGACCAACAACCTGCAAACAGCCTGGTTCTTTGAACGTGCGCGCGGACAATACAAGACCCTGCGGGCCAAGGAAGGATTCACGAAATCGCGTCAAAAGGCCTTTGACCTGAAATATCCCAAGAAACAGGTCGTCACGAAAGTGGAACTTGCCAAATATGTCAATGCCTGGCAGGTAAAATACATCACAAAGAATAATCTTCAGGTACTGGCCATTGGGCCACATATCGTTGTTAGAGGCAATGAAAAAAACTACGCCCAATTTATCAAGTACAACCTTCCCGATATCAAGCATATCGATGCGGCATGGTTTGAAGACGCCATTGCCAAGGCTATCCTGTTCAAGGCTGCCGACAAACGATACGGTACAAAACTGTCAGGAGATCATATTGGAGAACTGAAACAGGTTGTCGTTCCATATACGCTGTCTCTTCTGAACATCATTACAAACCGCAAACTGGATTTATATCGAATCTGGAAGAACCAATCGATCTCTCCAGCTTTGTCCGACTTCATCTATGACCTGATGAAACAGGTCAACAACTTCATTTTGAGGGAATCTCCCATCTCTCATTATATCGAATGGGCCAAGAAGGCAGAATGCTGGCTTGCGGTTCAATCCAACAAATGGGCCTACAATCTCGATGAAATTCGTCAGGACTTCATTGATGAAAAAATCCACCCAAACGCAACCATAAAAATGATGTTGAAGACGAAGAGTCGGACAAACGACATAAGGAAGGCATCATACGGGCCATTCCATTCTCCCTCTGGAAGAAGATAGAGACATGGGGCCGTGATACGGAAATGCTGCAACCCACCCTGACCTCCCTGGCCAGCGATATTGCATACAAGATCAAGAACAACCGCAAACTGAACGACAGCGATATCTCCAGAGGCTATCTGATTTACGAGAATGTCTGGCAACACAACCCGGAACTGCTTGAGGAAGCCGACAGTCTGGCCGAGCAGGATCGAGCAAAAGCAGAAGAGGCTTCAGGTACCTCGTCTCAACGGACAGACGGTCAGGACGAGATTACATTGGAGCTGATACAGTCCATGGTAGAATGGGACAAACGCCGACGAATCCTTGAGGACTGGAAATGGAAGGCCATGAAGGATGTCACCGATGGAACGAAACCGTTAACCGACAGGATGAAATATGCCTTCTACTTCAACCTGCAGAAGCTCAAGAAGGCAGGATTTCCCAATTGACAAGCGCCATGGACATCTGGAGCCGCGAAAAAAGATCCGAGGTCATGTCCCGAATCAGAAACAAGGGTACGAAGCCGGAAGTTACGCTTCGCAAGGCCCTTTTCGCCCGTGGATTTCGCTATCGCGTCAATGTCAAAACTCTTCCAGGGAAACCGGATATCGTACTTCCTCGATACAAGACGGTCATTTTCGTTCATGGATGTTTCTGGCACGGGCATCCCGGCTGCAAATATGCATACACCCCCAAGAGCAATACGGAATTCTGGATTAACAAGATATCAGGCAACAAGGAACGGGATGCAATCGTAAAACGCGAACTTGAAGAATCCGGCTGGAAGGTAATCATCGTCTGGGAATGCGAAATCAGACACAATAAAGACATTGCAAATCTGATAACTCGATTGGAGAAAGAAATTAAAACACACAATAGCTGATCAACAAAAAACACAATCCCCCATGAAAGTTATCCGAACATTTCATCCAATAGGACAAGGAGCGTTCTATTCGGAGCAGTTTATTAACGACAACAACACGCCTATTGGTACCATAGTATATGATTGTGGTTCGAATAATTTAACATGTTTAAAGAAAATTATCCCCGGATGTTTTATATCGCGAGATATAGATATACTCTTCATATCTCATTTTGATGCAGATCATATTAATGGCATATCTACATTGAAAAAATATTATAACATTAAACGGGTTATAATGCCTCTAATTCATGTTCCTGACAAGATCCTTTTGAAAATATACTATGCTGCGACATGCAACAATAAATCTGAATTAAAACATGGCCTCAAAATAATAGATGATCCCAAGGCGTTCTTTGATTCGGAGCATACAAAGATAACCTTTGTAACGCCAATTGAAAACGCTGAAAACAATGAACTTGGGCAGGAAGTCAACAGCAATGAACTGTCTGAAACAATTTACAGCCATACTCCTATTACATATCAACGTGATAATTTAACATGGACATATATTCCATTGCATTACAAGAAGAATGAAAGAATTAAAGCATTCCAAAAAGCCTTACATGATCAAAACATATTAATTGATAATTGGGATGACGCTTTATTTGATGCCCCTGAACTTATAAAAAAGATCCAAGAAATATATAAGAAATTGAAAGGCGGAACCAATGGGAATTCGCTGATATTGTATTCTGGCACAAATACGAAAGTCGATTCGTTTATAAACTATTTTTCAGCACCATTCCCATACTATTATGGACGTTTTATTCATCGTTGTTTGGTAGAAAAAAGTGGATGTATATATCTTGGAGATATGGATCTGAACTATGAAGATGTTTTATCTGATATTAAAAGTTCATTGGCTCGATACAATAATACTATAGGGCTAATCCAAGTACCTCATCACGGAGCAAAAGAGAGTTATAACGTGAATTTGTTGAGCTATTTCCATGATAATCAATATTATGTATTATCATATGGCATACGTAACCGATATGGTCATCCGTCTCATATGGTAATATGTTCTATTATCAGCAATTTCAAATATCTTTTTCTCGTAAACGAAGATGTAAGATCCATGTGTACACAGATCATTGAGGTATAATTGAATATGTATCAATAAATCACTTGCACGTGCCGGAGAAAGAGGTTACATTTGCGGTGTAAAGGTTCATTGAAAGGGCATTCGGGGACGCAGATTTTCAGTCGTAAAATCATGTGACCAGCGTGTAACCAGCCACCTTTGGCAATGCGTGCAACCGTTTGATACACGGAGAGTTTCGCGGATTCTGATAAAATCCCCTACGCACCGCAGACGAAGAAACGAGACGGTTACCGCAATCGTCTCGTTTTCATTTGTTTATGCCCTATCGCACGATGCGTCAAAGCGTTAGGAAATCCGCTTCAGGTTACATATGGCTTACGCGAAACCGCCCCGAATCCGTTCCTGCGGACATTTCGGAACGCCCGAACGTAACCCATTCGTAACCGGCGCAACGCAATCGCGTAACCTTGCCTCGGCTTGTCTTCGCGGCGACCTTCATTGACTTTACCTATTAGTCAATCAAATAGTTGTGTTGGACTATTTTTGTCACACCAATAAGTAAAGTATCGTTATGAAGAAAGACACGAATCAGCGGTTACACGAAAATGCCGCGAGACCGTCCCGAAGGTTACGGGCACAGAAAAGTACCTTCGCCGTAATTTTTATCATTCAGAAAGGCAAGATTCGCGAGGACGGCACCGTCCCTATCGTGGCGCGCATCACCGTCAACGGCGAAATGGTGCATTTCGCTACGAGAATGTGCATCCACCCCGATCGCTGGCTGCCGAAAGATTACCGCACGGCGGGCAAAACCAAAGAGGAGAAGCAGATCAACGAGATGCTCGAAGAGTTGCGCGTACTGATACGGCGCAAATACGACGAGATGCTTCGGCACGAGGAGGTCATCACGGCCGGCAAGCTCAAAAATGCCATCACGGGACTCGACCGGAATGCCACTACGTTATTGCAGGTTTGCGACCGTTTCATCGAAGATTATACCGACCAGCTCAAAACCGAGCAATGCTGCCGCGAAACGTACCTGCGTTACAAACTGACCCGCAACCGACTCGCGGAGTTCATGCAGGCGCGCTACCGCTTGCCCGACATGGCGGTCAAGGAGCTGCATCCCCGCTTCGCTACCGATTTCGACCGGTGGCTGCGCATAAACTATCGGCTGACGAATAATTCGACGATGAAGTTGATGCGGCAGCTGAAGACCATGTTGCATGTAGGCTATTTGAGCGGCTGGTCGAAGAACGATCCGCTGGCGGGCTACAAACTCCATTTCGAGAAAGTGGACAGAGGCTATCTGACCGACGAAGAACTGGACCGCCTCGCGAACAAGGTATTCGCCATGAAACGGCTCGAAGTTATCCGCGATCTCTTTCTGTTCAGCTACTATACCGGCTTGGCCTATATCGACCTCAAACATCTATCCGCCGATATGCTCCGCCGATGGCCCGACGGCAATCTCTGGATCGACACCAAACGGCAGAAGACCGATGTCCCCGTGCATGTGCGCCTGCTCGACGTTCCCATACGATTGATCGAGAAATACGGCGGTACGACCGAAGGCGGCTTGCTTTTCCCCGTCCCGTCGAATCAGAAGGTCAACTCCTACCTGAAAGAGACTACAAGCGTGTGCGGCATAGACAAGGATTTGACATTCCACATGGCGCGGCACACCTTCGCTACGACCGTGACGCTGGCCAACGGAGTGCCGATCGAAACCGTATCGAAGATGCTCGGACATACGAATATTCAGACGACGCAGATTTATGCGCGAGTCATCGACACGAAGATCAACAACGACATGGAGGTCCTCGCCGGCAAACTGAACGCCAAGGCGATGATTCGCCCGACAACGGCTGCGGCCGGTTTATAAACGGATTCTTATGGAATTGCCAATCATACAGAACAAGATTCACGAGGTGCGCGGCGGGCGGGTGATGCTGGACAAAGACCTCGCGGAGTTGTACGGCGTCGAAACCAAGGCTCTCAACCGTGCCGTCAAACGAAATATCGAGCGCTTCCCGGAGCGGTTCATGTTTCAGCTGACCAAAGAGGAGGCTTTAAGGTGCCGAATTGGCACCTTAAACGATATGCCGCTCGAACGAGGCAAACACATGAAATATCTACCCCATGCCTTTACGGAGCAAGGCGTTTCGATGTTGTCGGCCGTATTGCGAAGCCCGACGGCGATTCAGGTCAGCATCTCGATTATGGATGCGTTCGTCGCCATGCGCAACTGCATCCTGACCCGAACCGCCGAATCGGTCGAGATCGCACGATTTCGGGAGCGGGTTCTCGAACTCGAACAAGCGACCGAAGAGATATTGGGCGGAGTCAACGATCTGTCGCAAGACGTGCGCAAGGATATCGAAACGATTTACGAAGTGATCGGAGCATTATCGGTCGAACTGCCGACGCTGTATTTCCACAAGATAGACCGACTGATCGGTACGGCGCGAAGCAACAAGGTGAGCGTAACGCTCGGCTTCTAAGAGCTGCCGCAGTTGGAAGCGGATTACGGGAAGGTCGGTATGGAGAAGATCATTACGACCGTAGGTAACGTGGTGAGCGGCTCGGCACGCGCCAAAGAGACGCTGAAATGGCTGTCGAGCGACATTTTTGGCAAGGTCGTGCAGCTCAAGAAGGGCGTTACGATAAACCGGGACAAGACCTCGATCAACCTGAACGAGAACACGGACAGCCTCGTGCCGGCATCGAAGATTTCGAACATGCCGACGGGCTGGATCTGCGGCCAGACGGCGAGAGATTTCATCAAGACGAAAACCGGTGTGGACGGCTCGATAAACATTCAGGAAGCGGAAGAGTTCAAGACCTCGAAATTCTTCTGTAAAACGGACTTCGACATGGAGGAAATAAAGAAAGAAGAAGCCGCGTATGTGCCGCTGCCGAAATTCTACACGTTCAAATCACGGGACGAACGGGAACGTATTCTCTACAAAAATTTCGTGCAGGTGGGGCAAGAGGTCAAAGAAATGATAAAAGACATACAGAACAAGCGGAACGCGAAGTGAAAAAGCATATCAATAGTAGCGATATATGGATATTTATTTCTATATTTGCAAATAAGTAGCAATATATTGCTATATGGACAATCACCAATCAGGACATCATTTCCCTCTTTTGCCAGCGCCTGAAGGAGTATCGTCTTGCTGCGCGTATAAGCCAAAAGGAAATGGCGGAGAAGTCTGGGGTAAGCCTGACCACCATCAGCCATCTCGAACAGGGGATGAACCGGAACATCACACTGGGCAATTTTATCTCGCTTCTGCGTGTGGTAGGGCTGGAACGGCGTTTGCTCGAACTGTTGCCCGAACTGCCCATGCCCCCGATGGCATTGAAACAGATAAACAAGTTCATACCCAAACGGGTAAGGAGGAATAACGATGATACGGAATCTTGACGTTTTTTATGGAACCACCGGATAAAAATATGTCCGACACGATACGGCAGAAGGGCTTAGAAGATAGAGTGGAGAGACCCCGAATTGTTTCCGTAGCTCCGAGATTAGGGAATAAAGACGGCAGGTGAGGCAAGACACGGATGATATGATAAATGACGTGCTGAACAAACTGGTACTAAATGAATCAAATCCCTGCGATAATCACAAAATTATTGTAGGGATTTTTCTGTTTGAATCTATTTGCAAGGAATCTTGCAGACGTAAAATTAGTTTTTGCGGCCCTAAACAAACAATGGGAAATCCGACAACTTTACATAGCGGGTATATTTGCGTGCACCTTTTTCTGTATAACTCCTGCATCTTCCATTTTTGAGATAAATGTCCTAATCTATTTCTCGGACAATACGCCCGCCATTATTCCGGGACACAACATTCCTCCCTTTTCATCTTATCCGCTTTCAAATTATCTGTATATCACAGGAAATTGTTATGCTGCCATTGCCTTTCATACGAGCAGCGATAAGTAAATTTATAATTTTTAACGATTACATTCGTATAGGAAAAATTCAGAGTTATTGTCAACGGCAAGCTCTTTTTCAAAGGAGGAATACACGGCAATCGAGGAAAATCCTACATTCTGCAACATCGCTTCCATTTCGCCCAATCTATAAAGGTGGGTTTGGAAGTCCATATATTCACGTCGTAACAACTTGCCGCCGTCATACAATTCATAAACACCGGGAGAGAACAATGTCTGGGTATGTTCGTCATAACGGTTTTTAGTTTTCAACACTAAGTCATGGTTCTCTTCTGTCTTTACTGATACGGAAAGTTTGTAGTCCTCATCGTCTTCACAACGGTTGGCGATTGTATCGACGGCAAACACGAATTTTCCTCCGTCTTTGAGCAAATCATATACTGTCCTCAGAATATGCCGGCACTGCTGCATGTCCGTAAATAAAGAGACTGAGCCGGATGAAATAAACACATAGTCAAAGCGTTCATCGGGATGATACCGTTCCATGTCTGCCAGCCGTACATCGGCACAAGGGGCTTTCTGCCTTAATTTATCAAGCATTTCAGGGGAATTGTCTACCCCTTTTACCTCAAATCCCTTCTCCAAAAAAGGGACAAAGAACCGTCCGCTTCCGCATAGGGCTTCCAAGATGCACTGCCCTTTCCGGGCATAAGACAGATAGAAATTCAATTCATCCTGCGGGGCTTTCTCATGTAGGATTTCATACAGTTCCGTACATAAACGACCGTAATAATTTCTTTGAACATCCATTATCATTGTTTTTCGTTAATAATAGGTTATATGCGATCATCGCATCGGAAAAGACAATTTTGGCAAACCCGCCTTTCGTGAAGATGCCTTCGGCTATGAGCTGCTGCATGATCGCACGGGTTTGGTAGTTCCATCGCGATTGTCTGTCATTGATGTGCTTTGTGATAACTGTTCTTCCATGTCAAGACAGTTCTGTTATCTGCTCCTGCGTCAGCCCCACCGTTTCTCCTTCCAAATGTGCCTCCAACTTTACTTCATTATTTGACTGGGAATTAATTTTCCTTAACTTTTCCACACATATTGTTAAAACGAACGTAAGGTACGCTTTTTCCGTATGATTTACACAAGAAATGAATATCACGAAAGTGGAAGAGTTCAAAACCTCGAAGTTTTTCTGTAAAACGAATTTCAACATGAGGAGAAAAAGTAAGATCTATCATCCTAATCAGTTTTATCTGGGAAAGTCATTATATTTGCATTTAAAACAAATTCATTTGCAAATGGCAAAAGAGATCAACCGCATAAAGGCTGTATTGTCGGAAACAGGGAAAACCAACTTGTGGCTGGCCGAACAACTGGGGGTAAATCCGACCACCGTATCGAAATGATGTACGAATACTTGTCAACCGGACCTATACACCCTCTCCCAAATAGCAGAATTACTCAATGTGAGCCACAGGGAACTGCTGCGCCCCTAAACGTCGTATCGTCATGGCAGAACATACAACAGAGATAAACAGTAGAATCGAGTCGTTGATCGCTCAAGGCGAGACTTCGGAAGTCGAGTTCAAATCGGCACGGGGCGGATTTCCCGGTAGTTTTTGGGAAACCTACTCGGTCTTCGCCAATACGGACGGCGGAACGATCGTGCTCGGCGTGGTGGAAAAAGCAAACCGCTTTTCCCTTGACGGACTGACGGAAGAGACCGGTGGTACGCTACAAGAAAATTTTCTGGGACGCTGCCCACAACAGAGGGAAAATAAGCGTTTGCCTACCCCATGAAGCGGACGTAAGGATAGAACGGATCGACGGTTCGTACATCTTGGTATGCTATATTCCCCGTGCGAGCTACGAACTCCGCCCGGTTTATATTTCCACCAATCCGTTCGGAAACACTTACCGGAGGAACCACGAAGGGGATTACCTCTGTACCGATGCGGAGGTAAGACGAATGTTCGCGGACGCCGAACACGACCGTCACCCGCAAGACGGACGCATCCTCACAGGGTTCGATTTCGAGAGAGATATGGAATCCCTGCAACAGTATCGACAGACCCTCGCGAGCCTGCAACCGTCCCATCCGTGGGTAGGAATCAGCGACATGGATTTTCTGAAAAAGACAGGGGCATACGCTACGGAATACGAAACCGGGAAAAAGGGATTCACACTGGCCGGCCTGTTGATGTTCGGTAAATACGACAGCATCATCAACCGTTCGGGCGACCCGATGTATTTCGTGGATTATCGGGAACGGCTCGCCACCGATGATCCCGATATCAGGTGGACGCATCGCATCTATCCGGACGGGACATGGGAAGCCAACCTTTACCAATTCTACATCAGGATATATAACCGCCTGATACAATCGCTGCCCCGCCCGTTCATGATGAAAGACGGAGTACGTCGGCCCATGACGCCGTGCGGGAGGCGCTCATCAACTGCATTATCCACCAAGACGTAAACGCACAGGGGCATATCATCGTGGAGCGTACCGACGACAGTTTTGTTTTTATGAATCCGGGCATGATGCTGGTTTCCCGGCAGCAGTATTTCGAGGGCGGACGCAGCATTTGCCGCAATCCGACCCTGCAAAAGATGTTCATGCTGCTCGGACGTGCCGAGAAAGCCGGAAGCGGAGTGGATAAAATCGTAAGCGGTTGGCAGTATTTAGGCTGGCCGCATCCTACTGTTGCGGAGGAAATGCGCCCTGACTATGTGGTGCTGACCCTGCGGCTGGGAGTAAAAACGACACAAGAAAACCCATCAAGAAGGCCCATCAAGAAAAATTGGAGGAAAAGACAAATCTTGGAGTTTTGCGAAAAACCCAAATCATTCTCCGAAATTATGGATAACATAGGGCTAAAAGACAGGGTAAGTTTCAAGAGGCTGTATATCAATCCTATGATTGAAGAAGGCGTGTTGGCAATGACCGAGCCGGATAACCCGACGAGCCGGAACCAGATGTATGTAACGGTACAAGAGACTCAGAAACGTGAAGACGCACAAGAAGGATCACAAGAAGGATCACAACGCGAATAAATGCAGCCCGTTGTGCTGATGATATAGAAGCCTTTTTCGGTAAGCAATAAAAAAGTCGCCCCCGTATTCAAAATCAACGAAAGAGAAAAGTAAAGGGGCTGTCTAACAAGTTTAGATGGCCCCTTTATTTGTTTGGCATTTAGTTTAGTATAGAGTTTCCCATCCTATTCCCTTATATTAATTATTGTTTGATAGGTGGTTGCTGTTTGTGGATATACGATAAATTTTTGATTCCTCATGACATAGTCACCACTAAGAATCAGATACGGATTTTATGTTAATAGTATCCAAATGCCCCCCTCCAATAATTATTTTCACTGAAAAAGTCTCTATTATTTCATCTTTATGTCGCAATTTTTTTCATATCTTTATGAAAAATTTATTTGATAGAAATGATTGTATATATGAATCGGATAAAAGAGGTCCTTGAAGAAAAAGGGATTAAACAGACTTGGCTTGCCGAAAAACTCGGCAAGAGTTTTAGTATTGTAAATGCGTATGTCTGTAATCGCCGCCAGCCAAGTCTCGAACAACTTTTCGAGATAGCCCGCATTCTTCAAGTTGATCCTAAAGATTTAATAGATAGCAAAAATTAAATATCATAGTATATGGCTAAGACACAAGACGAAATAAACGAATTACTGGTTTCAGATCTTTTTCAAAAAGGGATCAGAGATAAGTATATTATTATCAATGAAAGTAACGCAGTAATTCGTTATAATTGTAAAAATCAGACGAAACGCCGCTTGCAAAATCCCGAGGAATTTGTTCAAGCAGAAACATATCTGAAATTAATCTACGATTACGACTACCCAGCCTCAAATATCTCGGTTAACGAATCTGTCCAGATTGGTTCAGAAACTCGAGAAGCGGATATACTCGTGTATAACGACTCTCATAGCAAAATTCTAATCGTTGTAGAATGCAAGGAGGAGAATATTAATGAGCGACAATTTCAGGTTGCCGTAGATCAGGCGTATAGCTATGCCCATGCATCAGCTGCTCGATATGTTTGGGTCACATCTGGGATCAAAGATGAGTATTATGAAATAACAAATATCTCTCCCGTTTCCCGTATTAGCATCAGTGATATTCCCAAAAGAGATGGAGAAGTTAAACGTTTCAAATATGTCAAGGGTGTAATCGAGCCCCCTCAAGGAACGCAAAGTGAATTGATCCAAAAGTTTAAATCAGCTCATGATGCATTGTGGGGAGGTGGAGCATTGGCGCCAACTACGGCTTTTGACGAGTTGGATAAACTCATCTTTTGTAAGATATGGGACGAACGTTGGCGTGATAACGATCCGAAAAGTAAAGGGCGACCGTATAACTTTCAGATAATACATTATCCCGAGGATCCTCAAAACAACAAAGCAAAAGTCGAGCTTGAAGCTCGTATACGCGATCTTTACGAGCATGGACGAAAGAAAGACCCCGAAGTGTTCAAGGATGATATTAAACTGGACAAGCATAAAATTTACACCGTTGTTCAATATCTTCAGGATATAAATCTCTCCAAAACAGACCTCGATGCCAAAGGTTTGGCATTCCAGAGTTTTATAGGTGAATTTTTCCGCGGTGATTTCGGCCAGTTTTTTACGCCTAAGCCTATTGTTGAGTTTATTGTATCAGCCATCGGTGTTAATAAAGACTGGAAGATACTCGATACGTCATGTGGAAGCGGAGGATTCCTGTTGCATGCATTAAAAGCAGTGCGAGATGACGCTAATGAAATTTTTAGTGATGAAATAGGCAGCGCCTCATGGCGAGATTATTGGCATGTATTTGCCGAGAAGCATTTGTTCGGTATTGAAATCAATGAGCAAATTTCGCGCGTAGCGAAGATGAACATGATTATTCATGACGATGGTCATACCAACATCATCACCAATGATGGCTTGAAAAATAACCGTATTTTGGAAATTGAGAATCGCAATCTCAATTTCCAGGATGGGACTTTCGATCTGATAATGACTAATCCCCCCTTCGGTTCGACGATAAAAGCAGATGAGGTCGGATATTACAAGGAGTATGAACTGTTCGAGAAAAATCTTGGGTTTACGGAGACTAAGGATCGAATCGCTGACGATAACAACAAGAACAAGTGGCGGGCCTCGCAAAGTACCGAAGTTCTGTTTTTGGAACGATGCTATAAATATTTGAACGAGGAGAACGGCTATCTTGCGATTGTTGTTCCAGACGGAATCTTGACCAATTCGTCGAGCCAATACGTGCGAGACTGGTTGATTGAAAAGTTCCGAATCTTGGCTGTCGTATCATTGCCGCAACACACCTTTGCCCATGTCAAGGCCGGAGTAAAATCATCTGTTCTCTTCTTGAAAAAACATCCCGAAAGACTGACTCAACAGTTTGAGCGGACATTAAGTGATGTTAAGGCTCTTGTTCGCGAAGAAAAAGGGCGGGATAAGGAACAACGGGCAGAGCGGATGCTTGAATTATATAAAGAACGCATCTTTAAGTATTCCGATAACTATGAGGTATTAATGGTAGAAGTTAATAATATAGGATATGACGCTACCGGGAAAAAGATAGCTGGAACAGAACTTCCTGAGGTTGCTTCTAAGATTTATCAATTTATTCTGAACGCCAAATAAAATGAATTTATACAATATCCATATTAAGGAAATACTTGGTAACAGATACGATTTTTCATACGTATTGTATAAATACAATACGCTCAATTTTCATTATCCAACGATTGCTTTATCTCGATTATTAAAATCTAAACCTCAATATGGTGCCGCTGAGGCTGGTGTCATCCGGGAAAGTTTAGACGCAGCCAGATATATTCGAATTACGGATATAACTGAAAATGGCGAATTATCAGATGATATAGGAGTTACAGCGAAGACTATTAATGGTAAATATATTCTTAATAATAATGATATTCTCATAGCGAGAAGTGGCAATACTGTTGGAAAATCATATCTCCACAAATCAGATCGAATTAGTTATCCCTGCTTTTTTGCGGGATATATGATTCGTTTTATTGTAGATGAAGAAAGGATAAATCCAGATTATTTTTTCATATATACCCGGTTGACTATATTTAAAGATTGGGTCAAAGCTACACAACGAAGTACTGGACAACCAAATATAAACGCAGAAGAATACAGCGGATTACAAATCCCCCTTCCTCCAATAGGAATCCAACAAAAAATAGTTGATATCTATACAACAGCTCAAAATGCGAAATTGCAAAAGGATAAAGAGTCAAAAGAATTATTAGAAAGTATTGACGACTATTTGTTGGAGGCTTTATCTATTAATCCATCACAAGAGGTTTCATCGGAATCTGTATTTACAAAAAAAATATCAGAAATGATCGGAAATAGATTGGATGTCTCTTTTTACAAAGATCGTTTTGAAATGATTTCGGGAATATATCCCAATAAGAGATTATTTTCTATCGTCGATATTGATCCGACGATTCGCTTTACAGAATTGGCAGACGATACGCCGATCTCATTTATCCCGATGGAATGTATTGATGACACGTTTGGAGAGGTTAAGGAACAGCGAGAAACTACGATTGCAAAAACTAAGGGATATACAAAGTTCGAAGAGAATGATTTGCTGTGGGCCAAGATTACACCTTGTATGCAGAATGGGAAATCGGCCATAGCAAGAAATTTAACCAATGGCGTTGGATGTGGTTCCACGGAATATTATGTGATCCGACCTAAAACAGACGATTTGATAATTGACTATGTATATCTCGTATTACGACATCATGCGGTCTTAAAGGCTGCTCAAAATTCATTCGGAGGATCTGCCGGACAACAGCGTGTATCCAGTCAATATGTGAAATCCATTGTTATTCCACATCCTCCAATTGATGTTCAGAAATCCATTATAGCGACCGTAATACAAATAAAAGAACGAGCCAAGCAACTGCAAAGTGAAGGTTCAAAAGTTTTGGCGGAAGCAAAAGCGACGATAGAAAAAATGATATTAGGATGATGAAGGCATTTTACGGAATTAGTATAAAATAAGCATGTGGCATGGCAAAATTAGAAGGAATCATATATAAGACATTTGATCACTATGTAGTATTAAGAGGATTTGCGGCAATAAAAGATTTAGCCCAAATATCACACAGGCCTAAATCTTACCAGCGAAACGCAGACAAAGAGCACAAAAAAAGTATCATTCAGTTTTTGGCATCTGGTGAGTATAAATATTTTCCAGAGATAACATTAGCCTGTCGTGTTGCAAATTATACCGAGTTCGCTAAAAATATTGGTATAGACAACGCAGTAGATCGGGATGATGCTCAATTTGTTCCCGGATTGAAAGTTTTAAGCGAACGACTTCCATATGAAGGATATAGGGCTCGTCATGCTAGTTTGACAAAAAATGCGAATGACGAACTTGTTAGAGTAGACGGGAATCACCGCCTTGAAATATTTGATGAAAATAATGAGGCTCTCTGGGATGAAGCAAAAGCGGACAAACTTGAACTTGAAAAATTAATAGTTCCTTTTACTGTTATATTTTCGGAAAAAGAATTCGGAGATAAGTTTGAAGCCGGTATATTCCACAATATCAACTTTAAACAACTTCCATTACGACAAGAAGCGAGCCTGAGAATTATTCATGATATTGGCGCTTTTGATAATAAAGAATCATTAGGAAAGGAATATCCATTAGCGTTAGATTTAATAGAAGTCGTTAAGACTGGACAATTTAATGCGATCCCATGGTTATCGGTTGTAGATGATATTTCAAAATCCTATTATAGGACAACCTGTTTGTCTATTGCAAGGTTACTCATCTCTCAAAAGGAAACTCTTTATCTACAAAGGAAAGAATGTGTACTTGATTTAAAGAAAACGAGAAGGGATATTTCCAGCATTCAAAATGAAATGAATATCATAGAGGAGACTGTCAAGGCAAAGTTCGATGAAATTCAGGAGCTCGAATTGAACCAAACGGGCTTTGAAGAGATGGTCACATATAAAAAACTTAAATTAGAGATAAGCCAAATCCAAGAGCAATTAAAGTTAGAACAAAATAACCACATTAGCTTAGAGTACAAAATAGCCCATTTAGAATATAAGGCAACTAATCTTCGACGTTATCTAAAAAGTTGTGAGAACTCATCTATAATATCAGAAGCACTTACACTCTTAGTAGGAGTATATAGATCATTTAGTCAAGAAGCTCATGGAAACATTGCATTTTTATGTGCTCTTGTGTATTATGCGATTTTAGATAAGATGCAAATGCAGTCATTTATCGATTGGGCAGAACGCAATGGTATAAATAAAATAATAGAGCCTGATGATTTGTCCAAAGATTCTGCTGTCAATCTTATCATGATGTTTGAACAAATATATCAAGCGAAGAAAAATGAAATCTTTATATCTATGCAATTCGGAGATTCTCAGAGTGAATTAATATATGAAAAAATAACACGAGCTATAGAAAGATTCAATGAAAAGCATAAGAGTATTCGTCTAAATGCGACTCCCATTCGTATTGATAGGACCGTCGAATCAAGTACCTTTTCAATACAAGATCGCATATTGGAGGCTATAAAATCATGCAGTTTAATCATCGCAGATTTGAGTAGTTCTAATATCAATGTTTATCATGAAATTGGTTATGCTATGGGAGTTGCGGAATCTCATAATATGATTCCTAATATGATATTACTGTATAAAGAAGATACAAACCATAATAAAGAGAAAAAAGATATTGATAAATTCGTAGGGTTTAACTTGAGAAATTTATCTCAGTTGCGATTTAAAGATTACAAACAACTTGTAGATGGCTTAGTTGATAGATTAGAAAAACATTATGGTGTATAATTATGGGAAAAACAGTAACAACATATCTTATAGATGGAGATCCGCAAGGAATCCAGTATGCATTTATAAGTAATAAGATTTGCCAGATGTTTGTGATTCCTCGTTCAAATTTGGCCTATTTGAACGAACAGGAGAAACTACATAAACCTGCGTTTTATATCTTGATCGGAGAAGATGAGTCGACTAAGCCTCAGGCTTATATCGGAGAAACGGAAAACTTCAGAGAGCGAGTGAAAGACCATGACAATAAAAAGTTGTTTTGGCAAAAGGCACTCATATTCGTATCAAAGGATGCTGATTTAACAAAAGCTGATGTGCAATATTTGGAGCATAAGGCGATTGTCTCTGCGAAAAAAGCGAATACTTTCGTGTTGAGCGATAACGAGCAAGTTCCTAAAGCGCCTAATTTGCCTGAGTATCGGTTGGATACAATAGATGAGTTTTTCGAGGATGTGAAATTTTTGGCGTCTTTTATAGGTTGTAATATTTTCAATTTGGCTAAACCCAAAGTTGAACACTTATTTTATACTAAAGGAAGAGGTTGTGATGCAACGGGCTTTTACAATTCTGACGGATTTACCGTGCTAAAAGGGAGTGTAATTGTTCCAAAAATGGGACCTTCGTTTAAGTGGAAGGAGAAGCGCGAAAAGATGTTGCGTGAATATACTATGTTCAAAGGCGCTAAATTGATAATGACCTCTGATAAAACTTTTTCAAGTCCCAGTACTGCTGCCGATTTCTGTATCGGAAGCAGCAATAACGGTTGGCTTGTTTGGAAAGATAAGGATGGAAATACATTAGATTCCGTCTATCGGAAACAATTGGAATAATTGGTGACATCTGATATTGTAACGCTTATGATAAACTTTGATGAATATATTCGCCAAAGCGAGCCGCAAAAACGGGAAAAAGGTTATGCATGGCAGACCGCAATCGGATTACAGGCCGTCGATGGCTTGAAACCTTCTGACTACTTGATTGAGACCGCACGTAAAGATATTGAGGGCGAGATAACAATCGACGAAGCCGAACAACTTATTCGTAGCTATTATCAATCGAAAATAGCACATACGCCCGAAGATGCGGAAATACACGAAGCGGATATGGCATCAACCAACATCCGTCGACTTCTTACCGAGAAAACTTTTGCTTTTACACTTGTCGGACTGACATCAATTCATCGCCGGATTTTTGACGGGGTATTCAAATTTGCGGGACAAATCCGCGATTACAATATTACCAAAAAGGAATGGGTGCTGCGCGGTGATACGGTGCTGTATGTTTCCGCACCCGACCTTCGCAAAGCGATCGAATACGACTTGGAACAAGAACGCCAGTTCGACTATTCAAAAGTGGACAGGAATGGATTGGTGAGCCACATCGCCCAATTCGTATCGGGATTATGGCAAATCCATCCGTTCGGCGAGGGAAATACCCGGACGACTGCTGTGTTCACGATTCTCTATCTACGTTCTATAGGGTTTGACGTAACAAACGACCTGTTCGCCAATCATTCGTGGTATTTCCGTAATGCGCTGGTACGCGCCAACTACCAAAACGTGCAAAAAGGCATTATGCGTAATTCCGAATATTTGGAGCGGTTCTTTCGTAATCTTCTATTGGGTGAAACGAATGAGTTGCGGAATCGGTATATGGTGATTAATGCTCCGGAAGAGCTGACGGCAAAACAAGTCCAGCAAATCGACCGTACAAGTACCGAACAACCTGCCGTACAAGTAACCGAACAAGTTCACGCTTTGTTGTTAGCTTTGTCAAACGAACAGTTATCGTTAAAAGTATTGATGGAGAAAGTCGGCTTGAAACATCGTCCGACATTTTTGGAGAATTATATCAATCCGGCTTTTCAAGCGGGTTTCATCAAGGTCCTCTACCCAGAAAAGCCAAATCATCCGAGACAGAAATATCTGCTTACAACCAAAGGATTAGCTTTGTATAATGAAATTGAGAAGAATATGGGAACGATTCATAGGAAATAAAACAGAGTAAAACATAACATCATGATACAAAGCGTTAACAAATATCATATCTACGAAATTCTTTCATCGGATGGTAATTTTTACTATACTATTCCAAAATATCAGCGTGAATACACGTGGAGTCATCGCGAATGGGAAGCTCTTTACGATGACATCAGTGAGAACAACGATGAGTATTTCATAGGATCTATCATATGTATTCCTTTGGGCGATGCTATCAATCCTTATTTAGAAGTGATAGATGGTCAGCAGCGACTGACTACCATCAGCCTATTCCTAACAGCTATTTATACTCGCTTGAAGGAATATAAGGACGATTTGAGTGAGGATGACGAAGACGTGATACCATCATTAAGGAAGTCGCTGAAAAGCAAGAATTCTCCGAACGAAATGAAGCTGGTGCCACAGGTGCAGAATTTCAATAAGGATGATTTTGATTACCTATTGACCGAGGTAGGGTTGCGAAAATCTACTGTACCAAAGCGCGCCTATTACCCCATGAGAAAAATTGCTCGTTGCTACACCTATTTCTTAAAGCGTCTCGATAAAGAGATGGAGGGTATGGATGGTCATAATGCTATCAATTTCTTGTTGGGTAAGTACAATAAAGTGAAGCAAGCCATGCTGGTTAAGATAGAGGTCTCTACTCATTCTGACGCTTACGTGCTGTTTGAGTCACTGAACAATCGAGGAACGCCATTGACCGCGATCGATTTGATGAAGAACCTTATTATGGCACGGGCGGAGAGTAACAATCTGACTATTGACGACTGCTTCAACCGTTGGCAAATGTTGCTCGGCAACCTATCCGATGACTATGGGATACAGGAACGTTTTTTTCGTCACTATTATAATGCCTTCAAGCATCGTTTGAATGAGCCTTTCCAGAGTACCAATGACCGCAAGAAAGACCCGTTAGGTGTTGTGGCCACTCGCTCTAATTTGCTCAATATTTTTGAGAGTCTTATTAATAAAGACTTGCCTTCTTTCCTCGATGATATTTTACTTTGCGGGCAAATTTATTCTTGGCTCATTCTACAAGATTCTACAGAAACGACCTATCGTAAAGCTCTGGAAGACCTCGACCATATCCAAGGTGCCCCTTCTTACCTTCTCCTCATGTACGTGATGAGAAATAAGAAAGAACTTACTGTTACTGAAGATCAAATCAACCAACTCATCCGATTACTTGCTAAGTATTTTGTTCGCAGAAATATCACGGACTATCCAAATACACGTGATTTGACTCGAATCTTTATGGATATTATCAGTAAAATAGAAGAATCGAATTCTGTTGGCAATGATGTAATGACACTGATTGTGGACATACTGAGTATACCTGCCAATTGTGCTTCCGATGAGCAATTCCGTCGAAGTTTGGAAGGTGATGTATATAAAGATAATGTAGGTGCTACGCGCTACATACTTTGTAAACTCGCAGAGTCTGCCATGACACAGGAGACATGGACTGATTTATGGAGACGTACTGATAAGAAGGTGTTTGTGTGGACTATCGAACATATCTTCCCCGAAGGGGAAAATATTCCACAATGTTGGGTGGATATGATTGCTAATGGCGATAAGAATTTAGCCCAAAAGTATCTGGAGGAGTACACCCATAAAATTGGAAACCTTACTATTACGGGTTATAATAGTACACTTGGCAACAAGTCGTTTGAAGAAAAGCGCGACCGAAAAAGTAAGGACGGCAAACGCTTTATAGGTTATAAGAACGGGCTTGAAATAAATCGTGGGATAGCTACTAAAGATACATGGACGATTGAGGACATCAAAACTCGTACCACAGCCTTGGTGGATGAGTTAATAGAAATTTATGAATTTCCATGAACTGTGTTTAATGTGTTGATTATCAATATTATCTAAGTTGGATTGTTCCTTCTTTTATTTTTCATTATCTATTATGCAATATATTGATAATCAATTAATTGAGTATGATTATTTGCCGATGCAGAAAATATTGAAATTGCTCATATTATTGATGTTTAGATAGTTGTGTATGATGTGAAGTGTGTCGGGGACATTCTGGGGACGGAATTTTGCTGGCCAAAAGAAAAAAGAGTAAATATAAAATGGCTTTTTGCCCCATATAGGAGGTTATGTCTCCTAAAAATATAAACATGAACGTAATCCGTGCAAAAGGTCAATTATAGGAGTTTAGTCTGGTTTGTTGTATATCTATTCAAGTTCTAAATTAAACCTTCTTCACAACGTCGAAATAACGAACATCGGCAACAAGAATGCTCGTCTCATCTGACGAGGATGGAAACAGCTGTTACCGCCTCCGCGATAAGTATGAAGAATA